>VFQS010000178.1_pt1 | contig 84906 bp, 74 predicted proteins | sample 3512361 | NCBI WGS metagenome assembly VFQS01 (sample SAMN10412375, study PRJNA504923) | tailings metagenome | isolation source: Relicate 1 Philex TSF3 active mining | place: Philippines | reverse complement strand
ACAATTGCATAAACCAATAGGACAATGGCGCTGATTTTCAACCAATTGAATTGCATAAAATTAGTTTCAGTTTTCAAAATTAGGTGCTTCGGTCAATCTTTCCATAAAAATGGATACAAAATAACCGCCATGAAAATTATTAGAATATCCAGGGCGAAAAGCAAAAGTACCAACTGAGTAGGTACACCCTGGTTAAATATTTCAGAAAATGCTGTTTTAGAAAGCCTTACCAACAGCAACAATTGCGGTATAATGATGGGGAAACCAAGGATGGCCATGAGGGACGCTTGTTGCATGGCTTTTGAAGCTATGGCAGCAAGCATGGTAAAAACCAAGCTAAGGCCAACTGCTCCGACTAAACTGATGCAAAAAAACTGTAAAAATGATGTGGTTAAGTCGCCCATAAATGCGGTAAAAAGTACAAGGTTAATCACACTCATGATTAACATCAGGATAACATTGTAGGACAGCTTAGAAAGAATAAAGACAACTGGAGAAGTGATAGAGTAGTAGTACAACATCCTACCGCGGGCCTCCTGTAAAAAGCTTTTTGCAACTGCATTTATACATATAAATAATTGAGTTACCCAAAAAAGAGCATTCCAGGTATCTGCATCTGGGGAATCGATAGTAAGATATAAAACAAAGACAGTCGATGCGATATATAACATCACACCATACAAAGTGTGTTGCTGTCTGGTTTCCAGCAATACTTCTTTTTTAAGTAAGGAGGTATATTGGTTAAATGTGTTCAATTCATTTGTTTATTGGTGGAAACAGGTTCTGCATCTTGCTTCATAATGTTCTTTTTCACCGAGCACCACCTGATCTTTATTTGATGTAGTTCTGTAGGAGTAGCTGGCAATTCCACCGCACTGCATACAAACCGCATGAAGCTTTGTTACATAATTGGCTATTGAAAGTAACTGAGGAATGGGTCCGAATGGTTTACCTGTATAATCCATGTCTAACCCAGCTACAATTACCCTAACACCTTTGTTGGCCAAAGTTTCACATACCTCAACGATTTTTTCGTCGAAAAATTGTGCTTCATCAACGCCAACTACATTATAAGATAGTGCTGAATCCATGATTTCACTGGCATTTTTGACTGGATAGGCATCCACCATATTTTCGTTGTGTGATACAATTTTGCCTGCATCATAGCGAATGTCAATTTCTGGTTTAAAAATGCCCACTTTCATGTTGGCGATTTTTGCCCTTTTTAACCTCCTGATCAACTCCTCTGTTTTACCTGAAAACATTGAGCCGCATACTACTTCAATCCAGCCTGTCTTCCCATTGTTGTTAGGCTCTATAAACATAGCGTTGTTTTTCTTCTTGTTTTTGAAAGTGTAAATGTACCAAATGAGCGCTAAACTGAATTATTAGGTTTGATTTAAAGTAAATGTTTGTCTTCGATGTACTTTAAAATGGTTGCAGTTGCACCCGTGCGTTCAAGTACAAATTGTTTTGCCGCTTCATTTTTTTCATGCAATTCTGCAGGAGTATTTAATAACATGCTTGTAATGCTTGAAATTTTTTCTTTGTTCGGACATGTATAAGCAAGCGACTGTTGTAACATCTCTTTTGCTTCATTAGAACGACCGTATTCTGGGCCAAACAAAACAACCTTTCCATAAGCTGCGGCTTCTAAAATATTATGTATACCTGCTTTGTTGAAACCTCCCCCTATATAAGCGATGGTAGCGTATCGGTATAGCTTGGAAAGTAATCCGATAGAATCAATGATGAGTACTTTATGGTTTTCAGGATGAATAGTTTTCTCAATTTTAGAAAATAAAATACATGCCGGAAATAGCCTCACTAATTCTTCGATGTTTTTTGAGGATGTTTCATGAGGCGCAATAATAAATTTCAAATCTGATTGTTCAGCTGCTAGATCTGAAAGTAATTTTTCATCCTCATACCAAGTGCTTCCCGCGACAATAACCTGTTTCTTGTTGATAAAATTTTCTATTCCTTGATGATGAAAGGTGAGTGCAGACAAAGTTTTTACCCGATCATAACGTGTGTCTCCACCCAAACAAAAATCGGTGTTAATGTTATTTTCTTTAAGTAATTCTAAACTATCATCACTTTGTGTAAAAATATGCTTGAATAACGCAAGCGTTTTTTTCATGAAACCCGACCATAATGAAAATGTAAACTGGTGTGGATAGGCTACTGCAGAAATCAATAAAGTAGGTACGCAATTTTGCTTTAAAGTGTATAAATAATTAAACCAGGTTTCATATTTGATGAACACGGCCAGTTTGGGCGATGTTATTTTGAGAAATTTTTCAGCATTTCTTTTGGTGTCCATTGGTAAATAAAATACCATGTCGGCACCAGCATAATTTTTTCTTATTTCATAACCTGATGGAGAAAAGAAAGTCAGCAAAATGCGGTAGGAAGGATAGGCTTCTCTCATGCTTTCTATTACCGGACGACCTTGTTCAAATTCTCCTAAAGAAGCACTATGAAACCATATGATAGGTTTGTCACTTTTGCCAACCGCTATTTGTAGGCGTTCAAATTGGTTCTTTCTCCCCTCAATCCATAACCTGGCCTTGGGATTCCAAATAGCTGCAATCCTGATGAAAAACGGATATAAGTGGACGAACAAATTATAAAAAAACCTCATTGTCTAAGCTGACTTACAAAGCTACGCAGTTCTCCAGTAATGGCTTCAATTTTCTTACCTTTGCCGCAAATAAAAGAGAATGGTTCCTATTCAAATGGTCGACCTCAAAAGACAGTATCTCAAAATCAAGCCAGAGGTAGACGCAGCCATCGCAAATGTATTAGATACTACAGCTTTTATTAATGGAAAAGCTGTAGCGGATTTCACCCAGCATCTGCAGGAATATCTCGGTGTTCAGCATGTCATTCCTTGTGCCAATGGTACCGATGCGTTACAAATAGCCATGATGGCTTTGGGTTTAGAGCCAGGTGATGAAGTGATTACTCCATCGTTTACCTATATAGCAACTACTGAGGTGATAGCACTTTTGAGGTTGAAGCCGGTTTTTGTGGATGTAGACCCAGCTACTTTTTGTATTGATGTATCTAAAATCAGGGCAGCGATTACACCCAAAACCAAGGCGATTGTACCCGTTCATTTATACGGACAATCCTGTGATATGGAAGAAATCATGAAGATTGCAGAGGAATTCAATCTTTTTGTAGTAGAAGATAATGCGCAAGCCATTGGAGCTACAGTGACTTTTTCTGATGGAACCGTCCACAAAACAGGAACAATAGGACATGTAGGCTGCACTTCGTTTTTCCCTTCTAAAAATTTGGGTTGCTATGGGGATGGTGGATCTATGATGACCAATAACGGCTTGCTTGCTGATCGTATAAAAATGATTGCCAATCATGGTCAAAGTAAAAGATACTATCATGATGTAGTGGGATGTAATTCAAGACTGGATACTCTTCAAGCTGCAGTATTGGATATTAAGCTTCGTCATCTTGATCAATATAATGCGGCAAGAAGAACTGTTGCAGAGTATTACAACAATGCTTTTGCTAATAACCCTAAGATCACTACTCCGGTTACAGCTGCAGGTAATACACATGTATTCCATCAGTATACCTTGAAGCTGGAAGGGGTTGATAGAAATGCGTTGCAGGATCAACTTGCTGCAGTTGGTATACCTGCCATGATTTATTATCCTGTTCCTGCACATCGTCAAAAAATGTTTTCGTTTTTGAATTTACCTGAAGTTGATTTGCCAGTCACTGATTGGTTAACACATAGGGTGATTTCTTTGCCTATTCATACTGAAATGGATCAGGAACAATTGGGACATATCGTTAATCATGTAAATAACCTAGTGAAATAATTTAACGCCATGAAAATTGCCGTAATTGGAACTGGATATGTTGGGTTGGTTACCGGGACTTGCTTTGCTGAAACAGGTAATGAAGTCACTTGTGTAGATATCGACCAGCGCAAAGTAGATATGCTCAACAATGGGCAGATAACAATCTATGAACCAGGGTTAGAAAAAATATTTTTAAGAAATCTGAAGGAAGAACGTCTCAAATTCACCTCTGATTTAAAAACTGGAATTGAAGGTGCTCAGATTCTTTTCCTTGCTTTACCAACTCCTCCTGGTGAAGATGGTTCTGCTGATCTAAAATATGTTTTGGGTGTGGCAAAATCATTGGGCACGCTGATATCAGAATATGTTGTTGTCGTTGATAAAAGTACAGTACCTGTTGGTACAGCTGAAAAAGTAGCTGCAGCTATTGCAGAAAATGCGAAGGTGGAATTTGATGTTGTGTCTAATCCTGAATTTTTACGTGAAGGGGTTGCCGTTGAAGACTTCATGAAACCTGATCGTGTTGTTATTGGATGTGGTGCTGAAAGAGCAAAGAAACTCATGTCCGAGTTGTATGCGCCTTTTGTTCGTTCAGGAAATCCATTAATTTTTATGGATGTCCGTTCTGCTGAATTGACCAAATATGCTGCTAATGCATTTCTGGCTACCAAGATAACTTTCATGAATGAAATTGCGCAATTGTGTGAACGGTTGGATGCCGATGTAGATATGGTGCGTCTTGGAATTGGAAGTGATGCAAGAATTGGCAAGCGCTTTTTGTTCCCCGGTATAGGTTACGGAGGAAGTTGCTTTCCTAAAGATGTGCAGGCCTTGGTAAAAAGCTCAACTGAAGTAGAGTATGATTTCCAGATTTTGAATGCAGTGATGGATGTAAATGAAAAACAAAAATTACACCTCATACCAAAAATCAGTGCTTATTTCAATGAAGATTTGAAAGGAAAGCATTTTGCTTTATGGGGATTGGCTTTCAAGCCTAATACCGATGATATCAGAGAAGCACCAGCGCTATACATGATCGATGCTTTGCTGGCAGCTGGAGCAACAATCACTGCATTTGACCCAGAAGCTATGGCCAACGTAAAACAAATAGTTGGAGATAAAATTAAGTTTGCTGACAGTCAGTATGAGGCACTTCAAGGTGCTGATGCTCTGCTAATTGCGACAGAGTGGAACGAATTTAGGACACCAGATTTCAATAAAATAGGACAGCAATTAAAGAGCAAGGTCATCTTTGATGGCAGAAATCTTTTCGATATTGCCACTATGGAAAAACTAGGTTATCACTATCAAAGTATTGGTAGAAAATCGATCAATTAATAAGCATGGCAAATAAAAGAGTGCTCATCACAGGAGCTGCAGGATTTTTGGGTTCACATCTATGTGACCGATTTATCAAAGAAGGCTTTGATGTAGTGGGAATGGATAATTTAATCACTGGAGATCTTCGTAATATTGAACATCTCTTTAAGTTGAAAGAATTTGAGTTCTATCACCATGATGTAACTAAGTTCATTCATGTGCCTGGTAACTTAGATTATATACTTCATTTTGCTTCACCTGCTAGTCCCATTGATTATTTAAAAATACCTATCCAAACATTGAAGGTGGGTGCCATGGGTACGCACAATTGTCTTGGATTAGCCAAAGCTAAAGGTGCTCGCATGTTGGTAGCCTCTACATCAGAAGTTTACGGAGATCCTTTGGTGCATCCGCAAACAGAAGAGTATTGGGGTAATGTAAATCCTGTTGGTCCACGTGGTGTCTACGATGAAGCGAAGCGTTATATGGAATCTATTACCATGGCGTATCATACTTTTCATCAGGTTGAAACAAGGATAGTAAGGATTTTCAATACATATGGTCCGAGAATGCGTCTAAATGATGGTCGGGCTTTGCCTGCATTTATCGGACAAGCTTTGAGGGGTGAGGATTTGACTGTTTTTGGTGATGGTTCTCAAACAAGATCTTTTTGTTATGTGGATGATTTGGTTGATGGTATTTATAGATTATTGATGAGTGATTATGTCTATCCTGTCAACATAGGAAACCCTATAGAAATTTCATTACTTGAGTTTGCAGAAGAGATTTTAAAATTGACTGGTGCCACAACAAAAATTGTTTTCAAACCGCTGCCTGTCGACGATCCTAAACAAAGAAAGCCTGATATAACAAAAGCAAAACAGTTGTTGGGGTGGGAACCTAAGGTGGATAGGGCAGTAGGATTGCAACTGACTTACGATTATTTCAAATCTTTACCACAGGAAGAGTTATTCAAACAGCCTAAAGAATTCAATAGTAAAGCATGAAAAAAATATTAATAACGGGTGGTGCTGGTTTTATTGGCTGCCATGTTGTTCGTTTGTTTGTCAATAAATATCCCGACTATAAAATCTATAATCTAGACGCGCTCACTTACGCTGGTAATTTAGAAAACTTACAAGATGTTGAGCATGCATCAAATTATCAGTTTATCAAAGGCGACATCACCGATGAAAAGTTTATCTATGACTTGTTTGATCAGTATCAGTTTGATGCAGTGATTCATCTTGCAGCAGAGAGTCATGTTGATAGATCTATTTTAGATCCTTTATCTTTTGTAAAGACGAATGTATTGGGGACAGCAGTCTTGTTGAATGCAGCAAAAAGAACATGGAAGTCCTTCGAGGATAAACTCTTTTATCATGTATCAACAGATGAAGTGTATGGTTCTTTGGGAGATACTGGATTCTTTACAGAAGAAACACCATACGATCCTCGTTCACCTTACTCAGCATCAAAAGCTTCATCGGATCATTTTGTAAGCGCATATCATCATACTTATCAGTTGCCTGTTGTGATCTCAAATTGTTCTAACAACTATGGGTCTTTTCATTTCCCTGAAAAGTTGCTGCCCTTGATGATCAACAATATAATTCATTCAAAGCCTTTGCCAGTTTACGGTAAAGGGGATAATGTGCGCGACTGGTTATGGGTAGAAGATCATGCTCGTGCCATTGATGTTATTTTCCACAAAGGAAGAGTGGGTGAGACCTATAATATTGGAGGTTTCAATGAATGGAAGAATTTGGATATCGTTCACTTGTTGTGCGAGATCATGGACGAAAAATTAGGTCGAGAAAAAGGGGAGAGTGCCAAGTTGATTACTTTTGTAAAGGACAGGGCGGGTCACGATAAACGTTATGCTATTGATGCTACCAAATTAAACAAAGAGTTGGGTTGGGAACCTTCTCTTCAGTTTAAAGAGGGGCTGGATAAAACAATAGATTGGTATTTATCGAATAGCGAATGGATCAATAACGTGACCTCTGGAAGTTACAAACAATATTATGATCAGCAATACGTAAACCGATAAAATGAAAATTGATTCTACGCCCTTCGAAGGTTTACTGGTCTTAACTCCTCGCATTTTTACTGATGAAAGAGGTTATTTTTTCGAGAGTTATAACGCAAATGCATTTAAACAGAATGGATTGGATTTTGATTGGGTGCAGGATAACCAGTCCAGTTCATCTTATGGGGTTGTAAGGGGATTACACTTTCAAAAGCCGCCTTATGCTCAGACCAAGTTGATTCGTGTATTGCATGGAGAAATTCTGGATGTGGTAGTTGACTTGCGTCATGATTCAAAAACATTTAGTCAAACTTATTCTATTGTTTTGTCAAGTGAAAATCAGCTACAGTTATTGATTCCTAAAGGTTTTGCTCATGGTTTTGTGGTATTGAGTGAAAGAGCAGATGTGATGTATAAATGTGATGAGCTTTACAATAAAGAAAGTGAATCAGGGATTTTGTTCAATGACCCGAAGTTGAACATCGACTGGAAAGTAGATACGGATAAAATGGTTGTATCTTCTAAAGATCTTGTGCTTCCTGCTTTTGATCCAAATGAAATCATCTTTTAAATATGAAGAAGATTTTAGTTACTGGTGCAAACGGACAATTGGGTAAGGAGTTACGTGCATTGGCTGATTCATTTCCGGGTTATGATTTTTTATTTTTATCCAGAGAAGATTTGCCGATTCATCATTTTGAATTGGTAAGGAATACTTTTGCTGCATTCAAGCCGGATTATTGTATCAACTGTGCTGCTTATACGGCAGTCGACCGAGCAGAATCAGAGAAAGAATTAGCCTTTATCATCAATGGTGAGGCGGTGGGGATACTTGCCGCAGTTACTGCTGCAATGAACTGTAAGTTTATTCACATTTCTACAGATTACGTTTACGACGGAAGTGCTAAGGAGGCCCACAAAGAAGAAGATAAGCCAAAGCCCGTATCAGTGTATGGTGAATCAAAACTAAAGGGAGAAGAGGAAGCTTTTGCAAACAATCATGAAGCTGTTGTAATTAGAACATCTTGGGTTTATTCATTTTACGGGAATAATTTTGTAAAAACAATGATCAGGTTGATGAAGGAAAGAGAGGAAATTGGAGTAGTCAATGATCAATACGGTTCACCTACCTGGGCATCTGATCTAGCAGCTTTTATCATGCATGTTGTGCAATATAAAACTTGGCATCCCGGTGTATATAATTTTTCTAATGAGGGGGCTATCACCTGGTTTGATTTCGCTATGGAAATAAAAAAGCTGATGGGTAGCTCTTGCAAAGTAAATCCTATCCCAACCTCCTCTTATCCAACTCCAGCAAAGCGACCTGCAAATTCTTTAATGAGCAAAGAAAAGATTAAACAGGTTTTTGGATACATCCCAGTTGATTGGAAGTTGAGTTTAAAAACCTGTATGGCCCAATTAGAGGCCTTATAAGTCGGCCGACTGGCGTATATTTGCAGCAAATTATTCACAGATGGCTTTACTCACAGCTGCACTTACTGATGGAGATTTCGGAATTGATATAACTGATTCAGATGGTCATACGTTGAGGATGGATATTCCTGTCGCTCAAGGTGGAAATGCCTCTGGTTTCAGACCGATGCAAACTTTATTGGCAGCCTTGTGCGGTTGCAGTTCAGTAGATGTGGTGAGTATTTTAAAAAAGCAAAAGCAACAGTTGGAGGGTTTAGAAATTGAAGTGGATGGCGAAAGAGAAGAGGGTAGAGAACCGTCACTCTGGAAACAGGTCGAAGTTCGCTTTTTCTTGAAAGGGGAAATTGAACCTGCTAAAGGTTTCAGGGCGGTTGATTTATCGATGAAGAAATATTGTTCTGTTGCAGAAACATTGAGGATAGCAGGGGCAGAGATTATTTATCAGGTTTATGTAAATGGACAAAAAGTAGAAGCTTAAAAAAATATTGATGCGTCCAGAAACACTTGCTATCAGAACTCAGACAAAGAGAACAGCGCAGAAGGAACATGCAACGCCATTGTTTCTCACCAGCAGTTTTGTTTATGATACTGCTGAAGACATGGCCGCTGCATTTGCTGATGATAGCTTAGATGTAAATATTTATTCTAGGTTTTCGAATCCATCGGTTGATGAGTTTGTGAAGAAGGTCTGTTTGTTGGAAGGAGCTGAGGATGGAATCGCGACTGCTACGGGGATGGCAGCTGTATCCGCTTGTTTCATGACTTTTTTATCAGCTGGAGATCATGTAATATCTGCATCGGCCATTTTTGGTTCAACTCATACTATTATTACGAAATATTTGCCCAAATGGGGAATTGAGTACAGTTACTTTGACATGAATACTCCTGAAGTAATTGAATCGCTCATCAAGCCTAATACCAAATTATTATATGTTGAAACACCTTCTAATCCTGGATTAGATATTATCGACCTTGAATTGGTTTCAGCGATTTGTAAGCAGCACAATATCATTTTTGTAGTCGACAATTGTTTTGCAACACCTGCTGTACAGCAGCCTATAAAATTTGGTGCAGATTTAGTATTGCATTCCGCAACTAAATTCATGGATGGACAAGGAAGGGTGCTTGGTGGTGTTGTTGCGGGTAAAAAGGAGTTAATTAAACAGCTTTATTTATTTATCAGAAGCTTTGGACCTTCTATGAGTCCATTTAATGCATGGATTTTGTCTAAAAGTTTAGAGACTTTATTTGTGCGTATGGAAAAGCATGCTGCGAATGCACTTTATATTGCCCAAAAGTTAGAGGGGCATCCTGCGTTGAGTTGGGTGAAATATCCTTTTCTTACATCACACCCTAGATTTGATGTTGCACAAAAGCAAATGCAGAATGGAGGTGGTATTCTTACTTTTGAGTTGAAATCTGGTGTTGAAGGTGGTCGCAAATTTTTGAATAATTTGACATGGTTGTCGATGACCAATAATTTAGGGGATAGCAGAACCATAGCTTCACATCCAGCAAGTACAACCCACTCAAAATTGACTGAAGAAGAAAGAAGTGCAGTGGGCATTACCTCTGGATTAATAAGGTTATCTGTGGGATTAGAACATCCAGATGATATTCTAGAAGAAATTTTATCAGCATTATCAAAATAAATTAATTCATCAATCAATTTCCAATGATTGCAATAGGTAATTTCTTTTTCAAGTACAGGAACCAGTTGTTTATTTTTTTGTATGCACTCTTGTTGGTTCCTTCCCCTGAGTTAATCACTGAAGCGACTTTTGGTCCTGGTTATTGGAAAATTGCCCTTTGGGTTGGTTTATTTATTACCACACTTGGGGTAGTAATAAGAGGGTTAACAATTGGATTAACCTTTATTGAAAGAGGAGGTAAGGAATTAAAAATACATGCTGATGCTTTGATCACACAAGGTCTATTTACGCATTGCAGAAATCCCTTGTATGTAGGGAATAACTTGATGTTATTAGGTTTGGGCATTTTATCGAATTCATTGATTTATGTTCTTGTGGTTGTTCCTGTGTTTCTATTTATCTATCAGTGTATTATTTATGCAGAGGAAGATTTTTTAACCAAGAAGTTTGGCCAATCTTATCTGGATTATTGTGCAAAGGTGAACAGGTGGTTGCCAAACCTCAAAGGGATTGGAAAAACATTTTCCAGCATGCGATTCAATTGGGCAAAATGTATGTTGACTGAAAACAATACCCAAATTTTTTGGGCAACAGGCGTATTTCTTACACTCATATTCAAATTTCCATTTATATTTGGGGAGAATCCGTGGACCAGGCATTATTTCATGATCACCGTTTTGCCGCTTTTTGTCGTTTATTACTTGGTTTTGAGGTGGTTAAGAAAATCTGGTCGTATCCAAATGAACTGATTTTTATCCTACATCCTTCTGATTGACTTGTTCAATTCATTTTTTTCTAACACTAAACCATTTTTATGTCCCTGAGAACAATTCAGCATTTCTTCAAATTATTGTCACTTGCAGTAATTTTCGTTGCTTGTGCAAAACAAGACAGTCTAGAAATTACAAAAAAGAACTTCACCTTGGGTGAAGACCAGCTTGCACCAGTGTACAAAAAGAACAATGTACCGGCAGACCTGCAAGACAGCTACATTGTTGTTTTTAAAGATGATGTTGATGTTTCAGAAATCGATGGTGAATCAGAAAGAATGTGTGGGGGCGGTAAAGCAAAGAAAGAGCGTACATTTAAGCATGCAGTAAAAGGATTTACAGGCAGGCTGACAGCAGCAACTATTGAAGAATTCAGGAGGAATCCTAAAGTAAAATATATAGAACAGAATCAGGTGGTTCAGATTGTCGCCACACAGACTGGTGCGACTTGGGGTATTGATCGCATAGATCAGGCAAATCTTCCTTTGGATCAAAGCTATACATATACAACTGATGGTTCAACCGTTGATGTTTATATTTTTGATACAGGTGTTCGTTCCGGACATGTTGAGTTTGGCGGACGGGTTAATGGTGGATTTAGTGCAATTGCTGCAGAGCCTACGCCTGAAGATGGGAATGGTCATGGCACACACGTTGCAGGAACAGTTGGTGGATCAATCTATGGAGTAGCAAAAGGTGTAAATATTATTCCAGTAAAAGTATTGAGTGCAACTGGTTCAGGAACTAATGCAGGTGTAATAGCAGGATTGGATTGGGCAGTAGCTCAACATGCAGCTGGTCAACCAGCAGTTGGGAATATGTCTCTAGGCGGAGGTGCATCAACAGCTTTAGATGCTGCTGTTAGAAGATGTGTTGCTGATGGTATTGTAATGGTTGTAGCTGCAGGAAATAGTAATGTTGATGCAAGAAATTCATCACCTGCCAGAGTAACAGAAGCGATTACAGTTGGTGCTACAACATCAACAGATGCAAGATCGAGTTTTTCAAATTATGGAGCTGTTGTAGATATTTTTGCACCCGGTAGTTCGATAACTTCAGCTTATTATACAAGTAACACAGCACTTGCAGCTTTAAGCGGTACTTCAATGGCATCTCCACATGTGGCTGGGGCAGCTGCATTATATTTAGAATATGCTCAAGGATCAACACCAGCTCAAGTTGAAACTGGTTTGAAACAATTTTCAGCTGTTGGAAGATTAACAGGGGTGCCTCGAGGAACTGTAAACAATCTTTTACAAATTAACTTTGGAGCAGCGCCTTCATTACCTGCTCCTGGTGTTCCAGTTTTATCATCTCCTGCAAATGCAGCAACAAATCAAACGCTGTCTCCAACACTTAGCTGGGCAGCTGCGACTGCTGCAACAAGTTATAATTTAGAATATTCTACCAGCTCAACTTTTAATGCAAATGTTAATAGCATTACAGGTATTACAACTACTTCAACAGCCCTATCAGGCTTAGCAAATAGCACAACATATTATTGGAGAGTGAGTGCAACAAACTCAACTGGTACCAGCGCTTGGTCGGCCCAAAGAAGTTTTACAACTGCAGGTCCTTTGGCAGCTCCAGCAGCACCTACTTTAAGATCGCCAGCAGCAAATGCAACTAATGTAACAAGAACTCCAACAATGTCTTGGAATGTTGCAACAGGAGCAACCACTTATGAGATTCAAATTTCTACAGCAAGTGATTTCTCTACTGTTGTATTTGGTCGCTCTGGTATGACAACAAGATCAGTTAGGGTTTCACCAACTTTAGGTTCAAGAACTGTTTATTACTGGAGAGTTCGTGGGGCTAATACAACTGGTCCAGGTGCATGGTCTGCATCTAGATCATTTACTACAAGACGATAATCTTAATGATATGTTTTTTAAAGGCTCATCAATGTGATGGGCCTTTTTTTATCTATTTCTTTAAAATAAAAAACCCACTAACAATTAGTGGGTTTAGTTGCCCGACCTGGATTCGAACCAAGACAAACAGAACCAAAATCTGTCGTACTACCATTATACTATCGGGCAATCCTAATGGGACGCAAAAATAGTATTTTTCAAGTTTGATCCCAAAAAAATCGAATCAATTTAAATAAGTCGTTTTTTATTTTGCTTTGACTAGAAAATGGTTCTTTTTGCCCTTTTGAACCACTATGTGTTGTCCTGCTAAAAGAAAGCTGTTGTCAATCAGTACTGCAGGATCACTGACTTTAGCTTTGTTAATACTAATACCCCCACCTTGAATCATTTTCCTGGCTTCTCCTTTGCTTGGAAAAATACCAGTATCTGCCAGAAAACTTACTACATCAATGCCTGTAATGATATTGGCAAGATTGATGGATTGTACAGGAACCCCATCCATTGCTTGCAACAATTCTTGCTCATTTAATGACTTAAAATCGATATCGTCTTTTTTACCAAACAACTGCTCTGTGGTTTGAATGGCTGATGCACATTCCTCCTCACCATGTACAAAACTTGTTATGGATTCTGCTAGCTTCTTTTGTAAAATCCTTGCACCTGGGTCTTTTGCATGCGCTTCAATCAGCTGCTCAATTTCTTCTTTTGGCAATAGGGTAAAAATCTTAATCCACTTCGTTGCATCAGCATCTGCAGCATTTAGCCAAAATTGATAGAATTGAAATGGGGTAGTTTTTTCTGGATCAAGCCATACATTTCCCTTTTCAGTTTTACCAAATTTCCCTCCGTCAGCTTTGGTGATAAGGGGACAAGTAAAAGCGAAACCTTCGCCACCTGCTTTTCTTCTGATTAGCTCGGTTCCGGTAGTGATATTTCCCCATTGGTCACTTCCTCCCATTTGAAGTTTGCAGTTCTTCTGGGTATACAGCCAATAGAAATCATAGCCTTGCATCAGTTGATAGGCAAATTCAGTATAGCTAATACCTGTTTCACCTTCTATACGCTTCCTTACACTGTCCTTAGACATCATGTAATTCACGGTGATGTGTTTGCCCACATCCCTTAGAAAATCGATAAATCCTAGGCCTTTGAACCAATCATAATTGTTGACTATTTCAGCGGCGTTGGTCCTATCGGAAGAAAAATCAAGGTATTTTTCCAACTGGCGCCTTACGCCATTTATATTTTTTTGAAGCGTTTCTTCGTCCAATAAGTTTCTTTCTTCACTTTTACCGCTTGGGTCTCCCACCATACCAGTAGCTCCACCCACCAAAGCAATGGGTTTATGACCCGCTTGTTGCAGGTGATAAAGTAGAAGAATCGGTACTAAACTCCCTATATGCAAGCTGTCGGCAGTCGGGTCAAACCCAATATAGGCGGTAGTTGGCTCCTTTTTCAGTTGTTCTTCAGTACCAGGCATGATATCCTGTAGCATCCCTCTCCATTTCAATTCTTCTATGAGGCTCATTTTAAAATCTTTAAGCAAAAGTAACAAGGTTTATGTTTACTCGCAAAAGGGCAATATTTTTGCATCTAAATCGTTATTAATCATTGAAATCAGTATTAAAAACTGATCTTCATCCAAATCCTACAATGTACACGACTAACACGCTACATCTGACCAAAGGGCTGTTGCTCCTCTTGCTTGTCATTGGCGTGAATTCAACTCAAGCTCAGTTCAGGAAATATTCCAACGAATTTTTGAATATAGGTGCCGGTGCAAAAGGACTGGCCATGGGTGGTGCTCAGGTAGCTACGACCACTGATGCAACTGCAGGTTATTGGAATCCAGCAGGATTATCCAACTTGAAAAGCAGTTCCTTCTCCCTCATGCATGCTGAATATTTTGCAGGAATTGGTAAGTACGATTATGCCTCTTTTGCTATGCCACTTGGGGATCCTGAAATGAGTACCCGAAGCATTGGATTTTCTTTACTTAGGTTTGCTGTGGATGATATCCCGAATACGTTGTTTTTGGTTGAGCCAGATGGTTCCATCAATTACAACAACATTCGTTCATTTTCTTCCGCAGATTATGCTTTTTTGGTTTCATACGGACAAAAACTGATTGATGAAGAGGATAGGTCGCTTTCATTTGGATTCAATGCAAAAGTGATTCATCGTAGTGTAGGTAGTTTTGCAAAAGCATGGGGATTTGGATTGGATGCTGGTTTACAATACCGCAATAGAGGATTTAAGTTAGGGATTATGGCCAAGGATGTGTCGACTACTTTTAATGCCTGGAAGTTTAATTTTAATGATGAGGAAAAAGAAGTGTTATACTTGACCAACAATGATATTCCTGTAAAATCAACGGAAATGACTGCGCCTCGATTGGTGTTGGGCGGTGCGTATACAGCTGATTTCAACGATAATTTAGCATTGACTGCTGAATTGAATATGGAATTGAGTTTTGATGGACAACGAAATGTACTATTGAGTTCAGCTGCTGTTAATGCTGATCCTAGAATTGGCCTAGAACTTGGCTTTAAAGAGTTGTTATACGGAAGAGTAGGCGTTTATAATTTTCAACAAGCGCTTGATGATGCAGATATAACCAATGCCAAAAAGGTGTGGATCTATCAGCCTGGATTAGGTGTCGGTTTTAAATTAAAAAATGTTGAGGTTGATTATGCTTTTACCAATTTGGCCAATCAATCAAATCCATTATACACTCATATATTTTCATTAAAAGTAAATTTGATAAAAAATACTGGCTATAACAGTCCCTATTAATGCGCATACTTCTACCATATAAATTATTTATTTCTTTTTTGTTGGCATTTGTCTTCAACAACCTACAAGCGCAATTCAATAACAGTTGGATTGATTACAACAAGACTTATTTTAAAATTAAAGTTGGACAAACAGGATTATACAGAATTCCATTTGCTGTATTACAGCAGAATGGATTAGCGTCTGCAGACGCCTCCAGTTATCAATTGTGGAGAAATGGTCAGGAGGTAGCTATTTATACTTCAATTCCATCTGGTGCTTTTGGGGCCAATGATTTCATTGAGTTTTTTGGTGAGATGAATGATGGTAAGATAGATGAAGCCTTGTATAGTCGCGTTGGTTTACAACTTTCCAATAAGTGGAGTTTGCAAACAGATACTTCGGTTTACTTCTTAACTATAAATACTGGAACGCCAAATAAACGGATTATCGCTACGCAGAACAATGTTGCTTTAAATACATTGCCTGCAGAGCCTTATTTCAATTATACGTTTTCAAAAAACTATAAGGATCAAATCAATCCAGGATATGCATCTGTTGTCGGTACCTCATATATCTATTCATCATCCTATGATATCGGAGAGGGCTGGAGCAGTCGTAATATTACACCTACAACACCACTGGTTGAGCAACAAAATTATTTTGTTGCTCCTGGGGGACCAGCACCTACCTTTAGAATCAATGCTTTTGGAACTGCTCCAAATAACAGAAGATTTCAAGTAATGATTAATGGTGCGATGGTGGTTGACAACCCCCTGAATTTCTTCAGCTCATCAGTAGTAGAAATTCCTTTACCAGTCAATTTATTGGGTAGGAATATAGATACTGTAAGAATCATCAACAGTTCGGTGGTTGCATCGGATCGATTGACTGCGTACAAATATGAAATTAGTTATCCCAGGTTATTCAATTTTGGAGGAAGTTCATTGTTTGAATTTGAATTGCCCGCCTCAACAGTTGGCAATTATCTTGAAATTGTAAATTTCAATGCTGGAACCGAAGCCCCTATTTTATATGAATTAAATGAAGGCAAAAGATATGTGGCAGATAATTCAACAGCAGGTGTTTTGAAGTTTGCTTTATCAGCTGGAGGGGATAGGAGGTTTGTCCTGATGAATGCAACTGCCAATCAAGTGCAGACAGTTGGGTTCCTTATCCGTAAAGACTTTATCGATTATGCTGCTGCAAATCAACAGGGAGATTTTTTAATTATCAAGCATCCCAGTTTAAATACAAGCAGCAAAGGAGATCCAATTCAGCAATACGCAAGTTATCGTTCTTCTGCAGATGGGGGTGGGTATAAAGTAGGAGTTTATGATATTGAAGAATTGGTGGATCAGTTTGCATATGGTATTAAAAAGCATCCTTTATCAATAAAGAATTTCATTGCTTTTGCAAGGGCTTCATTTTCGACTGTCGTGCCTAAGTTTGTCTTACTCATCGGTAAGGGAGTTACTTACGATCAATATAGAATTAATGAAGCCAAGCCAAGTGCAGAGCGCATGAATTTGATGCCGACATTTGGTAATCCTGGTTCTGATAATATTTTATCGTCAACCGATTTTGACCCTACACCTGAGACACCAATTGGTCGACTTTCTGTCACAACAGGAGACGAGATAATTGCGTATTTAGATAAGGTAAAACAACATGATCAAGTTTTAAGTTCCACCAACCAAACAATAGCTGAAAAGGCTTGGATGAAAAATGTGGCACATGTAATCGGTGGAGGTGATTCTTATTTACAGGGGCTTATAAATGGGTACATGAACACCAATAAGTCGATTTTAACGGACACTTCATTTGGCGCCAAGGTTTACACATTTGAAAAAATTACCCCGGCAGGAAATGAATTGGTTAATTCTGGTTTATTAGGAAATCTATTTAAAGATGGTTTATCTCTTATCACTTATTTTGGTCACTCTTCAGCCAGCTCAATGGAATATAACTTGGATGATCCATCTATCTATTCCAATGACAGCAAATATCCTTTGTTTATAGCCAATGGTTGTAATGCTGGAAATTTCTTTGCCTATGATACATTAAGGTTAACGGGAGCAAGAAGAGCGATTACTGAGAATTATATTTTGTCACCAAACAAAGGAAGTATAGGGTTTTTAGCGAGTACGCATTTGGGAATAGTGAATTACCTGAATAATTACACGAATAATTTTTATAATAAAATATCCCGTCAAAATTATGCAGATCCTATAGGAGTAATGCAGACCAATGTTTTGAGTGATATTGCTAATCCGACGGGTACGATTGATTTCTTTAATACAATAACAGTCGAGCAGCTTCTTCTTAATGGAGATCCAGCGGTTACTTTGTATCCACATCCTTTGCCTGATTATGTTGTGGAGGAGTCGTTAATAAAAGTAAATCCAACTAATTTGAACGTAACCTATTCAAGTTTTAATCTGGATATTAAGTTTCAGAATATTGGTAAGGCTACTTCAGATTCTGTTCGTATTAAAGTAATACGTCAGAAAGCTGATGGTGTTGAAAATGTGTTGTATGATGAAAAGCGTAAAGCTGTTTATCATGCTGATTCAGTACAGTTGACCGTCGCGATTGATCCATTAAAGGACAGGGGACAAAACAAAATCATAGTTACACTTGATCCCTTACTTGAGGTTTCAGAAATTAGTGAGTCGAACAATACTGCTATTAAATTATTTGTAATTGCCGATGACGATGTGAGGCCTGCATTTCCAGCTGAGTTTGCCATTGTCAATACACAAGGCATTAAGTTAAAAGCTTCTACTAGTCGCTTTTTAACTATACCCGCCGAGTTCCAGATGGAGTTGGATACTACGGCATTGTTTAATTCACCACTTAAGGTTATACAAAAGCAAAATTCAAGTGGTGGTGTGATAGAATTTACACCAAGTCTGCAGTTTGTCGATAGTACAGTGTATTATTGGAGAGTAGCCAAGAAGCCAGATACAGGGACTGTGTACAATTGGGCAAATTCATCATTTGTCTATCTTCCAAACAGCGGTCCCGGTTGGAGTCAGTCGCATTATTTTCAGTTTTTGAGAAATACGCAAAATCGACAACAATTTGCTGGTCGCTCACTGGAGTTTGACAAGGTTTCAACTTCAGTTAATTTAAGGACGGGCATATTTCCTAATGTTAATTCATCTATTGCCAAAGACCTAACAGTTTTAAGAAGTACGGGTTGTGGTACAGCACTTGGGTCACTTGAGTTCTTGATTTTCGATAAGAAAACAGGGAATCCTGCAAAAAATGCTTTGGTAAATAATACTGGACTGTACAATAGCTTTTACCTCGCAGCATGTTATCCAAGTACACAATACCAATTCAATTTTTCATACAATTCTGCAGTTTCAAGAAAAAATGTAATGGATTTCTTTGATTTCCTTTCACCAGGGCATACAATTGTCATGATTAATTGGTCAAACGGTAACGCAGCCAACAGATATATTGATGTCTGGAAGCAAGACACCATACTCTATGGAACAAATAATTCTTTGTATCATAAGTTAAGATCAATAGGCTTTTCTTTAGTAGACTCTTTTTATAAAAACGTGCCCTTACTGATGATTGCGACTAAAGATGAATCTGGTAACTGGTTGGTTCATGAACAAAAGGTTGGGAATATTCCAAGTGATATTCTAACAGCCAGCTATTCTTTTGAAGTTTCTGATGTTTCTGGTTCAACATCAACTGTAAAAATTGGTCCAGCTAAATCATGGAAAAGAATTGCATGGGACGGAAGATCAACTGAACAGCCTTCTACAGATCAGCTGTTGTATAAAATTTATGGAATTAACCAGCAACAGAATGAAACTTTATTGTTTCAGAGTACTTCAAATTTTCTCGACTCAGTACTTATGGGGATCAACCCGGCAACATATCCATACTTGAAAATTGAAAAACAGACTACAGATGTACTTGCAAAAACACCTAACCAGACAAAATTTTTACAAGTGAACTTTGATCCAGTCCCCGAAGGGGCAATTGTTCCAACAGCCATCTCCACTTTTAAGGACACACTTGAAACTGGTGAAAAACTAAGGTTGTCAACTGGTTTTAGAAATATTAGTGATGTGGCATTTGATAGCGTAAAGGTAGTTTTAACCGTTACAGATGAAACTAACCAGACTAAGTTACTTTATAATCAAAAGAAACGACAAGTTCCATCTGGCGATTCGGTAGTTTTGGATTATGTTCTTGATACAAAAGACATAAAAGGCTTGAGTACCGTCTTTGTGAATTTCAATCCTGATTTTGAACAGCCAGAACAATACCTCTTTAACAACTATCAAACGATATCACTGTCTGTAACTCCAGATAAAACTCCTCCTAATTTAGATGTTACATTTGATGGTATAAGAATTTTAAACAAGGACATAGTTAGCGCTAGGCCATTTATCGTTATTACACTTAAAGATGATTCGAGGTACTTGGCTTTGAATGATACTTCATTGTTTATAATAAAATTGAAGCAACCAGACGGGGTCATTAAAAACGTTAGGTTTGATGGAGATACACTTAAGTTCATTCCGGCTTCTTTGGATGCTGTTGGAAAAGAAAATGCAGCAACCGTTCATTATCGTCCACATTTGATGCAGGATGGTGAATATGAATTGATTGTTTTTGCAAAGGACAGAAGCAACAATCCCTCAGGGTCTATTGATTATAGTATTGCATTTGAGGTGGTAAATAAATCAATGGTTTCGAATTTGTTAAATTACCCTAATCCGTTTACTACATCTACCGCTTTTGTATTCACAATGACCGGATCAGAGTTGCCTACCCAATTTAGAATTCAGATAATGACAATTACTGGAAAGATTATAAAAGAAATCAATAAGGAAGAACTAGGCCCCTTGAGAATCGGAAATAATATCACTGAGTACAAATGGGATGGCAGGGATCAATTTGGTCAGCCATTGGCTAATGGAGTTTACCTTTACCGAGTGGTAGCGGGTATCAACGGAAAAAAAATTGACAAATTGAATTCTGTAGCATTTAATACAGATAAGTATTTCAAGAGCGGCTATGGCAAAATGTACCTCATGCGTTAAATCCTACTATGTCATATCTAATCCATTCGCATGAGTTTCAACTAGCCTTAAATTGTTCAGCGTTAGAAAGAGAATGGGCGGCTAAAAGCATAAATGAGGCAGAAAGTTCCAAAGGATTAAATGAAATACTATTTCTTGAAATTATAAGAAGGCATCATGTTGAAGAATTGGCCTTCCAAATCCTGAAGCATAATCAGTTTTTTTCTCAGGATTTTCAATCACTGCTAAAACAAAAGGCAGAGGCTAATCAAATTAAATCAATTAAAGGGTTATCAACTCAAATTCATCTTCAATATTACTTCACTGAAAAGGGTATACCTTCAATATTTTTAAAGGGTTTAATTATCTCCTATCTCTACTATGGTGATATAGGGAAAAGAAATTTAGTAGATATAGACGTATGGATTCCTGATGAGCATTTTGCAGATGTAAAAAGCTTTTTGAGCAGCTTAGGATACCAGAGTATTCAGGATCAGTATAATTGGAATAAAAAGCAGAAACATTATTTAAAACTATTCAACCATGATGAGATATTTATCCATAAAGATGATTGTACTGCCCCAGTTATAGAATTGCATTGGAAATTGAGAAATACTTTGGGAAATTTCATGTTTGATCCAGTTCGTGATCAGCAACATTTGATGCGTGTTGAATTAGGTGGAGTTGGATTTTCTGTATTTAATCATGTTGATCAGTTTGTCTTTCTTTGTGTGCATGGGGCAGAACATGGTTGGTTTAAGTTAAAATGGCTTGTCGATTTATATCACATGACAAAAACTATTCAACTTGATTGGTCTGCTATTGTATTAAGAGCAAAAGAATTACGGTCTTTGAAAGAAGTCAGGTTGGCATGTAAACTTTTAGAAGAATTTTATGGAATGGTATTCTCTGATGAAATTTCATTGTCAAAGTTGACAATCGCTGATCGGTATCGCTTGAGATATGTAAAACACCTTATGACTTATGAAAATAAGTTTTGTGATACAAAGGGAGAAAAGATTTTAAATATGATGTATACACTTTCTTTAAATAAAAAGTTACTTATTCCTAAAGTACTAATTTTTAAAAATCTTACAACAACAACTGATTGGCTAACTTTACCATTGCCAAATCATTTGTTTTTTCTTTATTTTCCATTGCGCCCGTTTTTATGGTTATATAGAAAGGTAAAATCATAACTATTTCGATATGTATTATTACTGGGCATATGGATTGAATATAAAAAGTGAACTAGCATTTCCGGAATTATTCCCTGTGCCAGAATTTAATGAACCAGATGTGGAGCTTGTAATTCGAGATGTTCCAGTTCACGAAAATGAGCAAGAAGCTCATGCAGGTATAACTTTTTTCATCAATAAATTATCATATAAACTTGTTGTTGAGGAAGTGGCTTCTTATTGGGCAGAAAAGGGTAACTTGATTATCGTCAATCCTGCAACAAAAGCAGCGTACAATAAAGTAAGGCTATTTTGCTTATCAAACGTTTTTGCTGCCATACTTTACCAAAGAGGAAAAATCCCTTTGCATGCTTCTGCATGTAGAAATAATGAACATTTGGTGTTGATTGGTGGAAATTCAGGTGTGGGTAAATCAACAATTGTTACTTCTTTGTTGGCTAAGGGGTTTGATATTTTTTCAGATGACGTTTGTGTTCCCCATTTGAATCAACACCATGAAGTTAGCATGCATGCCTCTTATCCAATGATTAAATTATGGAAAGATAACCTGCCTAATTTCTCTTTTTTGGGTGATCCCCATGTCCAATTGCGTAATGATTTAGATAAATATGGATTTTATTTTCACAATCAATTTGAGCTACAACCAATAAAGCCTTGTGTTGTTTTTTTTATTGAAAAAACAGATAAAGACATAGGGGTTTCAATAACAGAGATAAATGGATATCAATTTTTCCAACAATTTGAGTCGATTATTTATAGAAATGAGTATTTGGGCATTCACGAACTAAAACAATCGCATTTTGAGTTAATTTCAAGTTTGGCTAATCAGATGACAGGTTATGTAATCAAAAGACCTGAAAACTTTGATTCAATAAATTTGGTTACTGATTTGATAGTGAAAACAATTAGAAGCGAAAATGATAATTAAGAAATTCACACAAAATAGAAAAATCATTTACTCAAAAATTGGCGACGAAGTTGTCATGATGGATATGGAATCTGGATTTTATTTTGGATTAAATACCATAGGGTCAGCGATTTGGGATAAATTGGCTAGTCCAATTACTGCTCATGAACTTGTTGAAGTGTTGATGAAGGATTTCTCGGTTGAAAGGATTGTTTGTGAGTCTGATACGCATGAATTTTTAAACCTGTTGTTAGAAAGGGAAATAATTAAAGAAGTTGAATGAAGAAAGGGTTATTCAATAAGTCTTTTCTTTTCCTGGAAGCTTGGTTTTTTTTGACCTTAGCAAAGTTGTTCATTTTGTTTTTTCCATTTAAAAAAATAGCATCTTGGATTGGAGATTCTCAGTCTGAATCTTCAAAAGAAAATGAGTTTAAAGAACTGGTGTTTCAAGTGGAGTATGCTGTAAGAGGAGCAGGGGATTTTGTATTGTTTAAGAGCAAGTGTTATGATCAGGCACTGTCCACCACGTTGATGTTAAAAAGGAGAGCGATTCCTTCAACAATTTATTTTGGCTTATATAAAAGTGATAATGGTCTAAAAGCGCATGCCTGGGTTAGGTATGGCGAGTTCATTGTGGCAGGCAAGCATGGACATGAAAGATTCACGCCTGTTGCTTGGTTTGCAACACAATCAAAATATAGGGTCTGCTAATTGCTTCGTACTTTTAATGATGAGTGGTTTTTTTGGCATATTCCATCCTGAGGGTATTCGTGAACATTCTGATTTTGATCAGATGAAACAGGTTTTTGGTAGAGAAAGTCATGATAAAATATCCATTTATACAGATAAAAAGATTTCAATCGGTTCTTTGCTACCTACAGTAGCAGCTGATCAATATTTTCAGCAGCCTATTGCAAAAAGTAAATGCGGAAGGTATCTGCTTGCAGGGCATGTCCGACTGGATTACAGAGATGATTTAGGCGACAAGCTTGGATATACACAAGAACAATTGATGACAATCGCAGATGCTGATTTAATTATCCTGGCTTACCAAAAATGGAGTGATGCATGTGTGCAACATCTTGAGGGAGATTGGGTGATTGCCATTTTTGATTGCGAAAATAATCAACTGTTTTTGGCTAAGGATGCTACTGGTATATCTGCTTTGTTTTATGTTAAAATTAATGACTCATTTTATTTCTCTTCTGACCCGACTGTATTTGCTAAATGCAGTTTTTTCCCGATTGAACTTGATGATGTTCAATTTATTTTTTCATCTGTACAAGGATTGAAAATCGAGAAAGGAAAAACCTTGTACAAGTCACTCTATGTTTTAGAAAATGGGTCATACATTAAGGTTGGAAATGATTTACAGGTTAGCCAATTTACCTATTTTGATGTGTTGAGTATTAAAGTTTCCAGAAAATACAAGTTTGATCAAGATGTTTTTTTTGAATTTAAGTCAGCTTTCCAAGCTGCAGTAAAAACCAGATTGAGGGGTACGAACAATACGGGTATTTTTCTGAGTTCAGGTTTTGATTCTATGTCTGTTTTTTCTGTTGCGGTTGAGGAGTTACATTATCTCAATAGAGGAATATATACGTATACCAGTATTCCCTCTAAAGCATCACCATTGACAGAGTTGGAGAAGCAATATGCAGATGAGTCCCTGCTGGTAAAAAATGTTGTAGCAGCAAAAAGTAATACCTTTTCATTTTTTACTGGTTTCGATAATTTTTCATTTGGAGATGAGTTGTCTGATCAGCTGGGGTCTGATCCATTCATGCCATTTCTGGGGCTTAACCGGTTTTGGATTAATGGAATTCTAAATGAGGGCAGGCAAAAGGGGATTAATACATTTCTAACCGGGCAAATGGGAAATTTTACCTTGTCTAATGATGGATATTTTGTTCATGCAGAAATGTTGCTGAAATTAAAATTAAAGTCACTATTTCTTGATCTCAAAGCTTCTGTCCAGCAACATGGGGGAACAATTTTTGGATTATTTGTTAAACGGGTTTATCCTGTTTTGAAGAATCAATGTAAATTTTTGAAGTATTATCATGCATTGTTCAAAGCTTCTTTCTTTAAACAGTTGGGGGTGTTGGACTATCAAGTATATAAAAAATATTTTGCAGATTTTGACAAGCGAAGAGGAGAATGGGTGCCCAATTATTTTCTTCCTTCAGGTAATCGAAAAATTCGTCAACAGCAACTCAATAAGTATCTGTATTATGGTAACATTGATTGGTATTTACATGCAATGTATAATCGTGTTGAAGTAGCAGATCCAACAAGTGATAAGCGATTTATTACCCTTTCTTTGTCAATTGATGATTTATGGTTTTCAAAGTTTGGGGAGTCAAAGTATTTATACAAAGGGATTTTTCAGGGGTTGGTTGATGAACAAATCATCAACTCAAAGAAATCAAAAATTCAATCATTTGATTTTCTCTTCAGGATCCAGCAGGATAAATCATTTCTACCTGCTGTTGAAAAAATATGCAGTAACCTCGATGAATTTGATTTTGTTCAAAAAAATCAAATTCAAGCAGAGGCTTTAGCGTTAAAAAAGGCTGAATTTACCCACGAAAACCGGGTAAGGTTAGTTAAGTTTTTACACAAAATATCCTTGCTTAATTTCCTTGCCAGCGTTAAAACTTGTAACTTTAGGTAATAAAATTTTCATGTTGAAGACTTGGGAAAAACCAGTACTTGTTGTTTTGGATATTCGATCAACCAATGATGTTTGTGATCAAAATAAATTATTGCCTGGGAATGACGGAACTGTTGATTCCACTACCAATAATGTTTGTGGATCTTGAAATATGCCATCTTTTTTATTTTTCGTTTGATTTTTAATGCATTCTCCCTATCTTTGCAACCCTAAAATAAGAGGTAATAGTTATGCTTATCATTGATTCAAAAGATTGCGAAAACATCGACAAGGCCCTCAAGAAGTACAAGAAGAAGTATGAGAAGTCTAAAACTCTTCTTCAACTCCGTGAGCGTCAATCATTTACAAAGCCTTCTGTTAGAAGAAGGACTGAAGTGTTGAAGGCAATCTACAAGGCAAAGCTGGTTAACGGATTGCTAGACGCTTAGTCGTTTCGCTTAAAAATATTCTTAAGTAGTCATGAGGTTTCTTAACTTTATCACTACTTTTTTTATGCCTGAAATCCAGCATCCTGCCATACAACCCTTTCTTAATCACATCAAATTTGAAAAAAGGTATTCCATTAATACCTTGAGGGCATATGGAGATGACCTGACTGTTTTTTTTCAATTTATCAAGGCGCAGTTTGATGTAGATGATCCATCGCACATCACTACTAGTATGATAAGGTCTTGGTTAGCAGCCCTCACTTTGCAAAAAGTCCAGCCCCGTAGCATCAACCGTAAAATATCATCATTAAAGTCGTTTTTTAAATATTGCCTCATACAAGGAACCCTCGCTAAGAATCCGGTCAAAACGCTGCAAGTCCTTAAAACAAGAAAGCGTTTGCCAACGTATATAGAACAAGATCAGATGCAACAGCTGTTGGAGCTGACTCAGTTTCCTAATGATTATCAGGGAAGATTTGAATATTTGATTATCGCCTTACTTTATTTTACGGGAGTGCGTGTGAGTGAACTGGTCAATCTAAAAGAAGGAAATATCGATATCAAGCGTCTTCAACTTAAGGTGCTGGGAAAAGGGAATAAGGAGCGAATTATTCCTATTCATCCTACCTTGGCTGAACACCTCGAAGCTTATATTAGTATGCGCAACCAGGAGTTCAAAGAAATTGATTTTACGCAGTTATTGTATACTTCAAAGGGGAGGGTAGTGAACACCAGGCAAGTGTATGATATAGTAAAGAAAAATTTATCGACAGTTACTACAGCTGATAAGAAAAGTCCACACGTGCTGCGACATAGCTTTGCCACCCACCTCACTGGCAATGGTGCTGAGCTGAATGCCGTGAAAGAATTACTTGGACACAGCTCCCTGGCTGCAACACAGGTCTATACACACAACAGTATTGAACGTTTGAGAGACATACATAAAAAGGCCCATCCAAAAGGATGATTTAACGTTCTTTTACCCAAGAATTTATTTGGGTTTGCCAACAATTTATCGTAACTTATACTTGTTGAAAAATTATCCATAACCTAAAAAACTCTTGTTATGACAGTGAATGTTCATGCAGTGCATTTTGAAGCAGATAGCAAACTTCTCGAGCATATTGACAAAAAGATTGTAAAGCTGGCTAATCATCACGATCGCATCATGACAGTCGATGTATTCTTGAAACTAGATAATGTAATACACCAGATTAAAGATAAAATTGCTGAAATCAGGGTTCAGATTCCCAAGCATGAACTTTTTGTGAAGCAAACCACCAAATCATTTGAGGAATCATTTGATATGGCGATGGACTCTATGCTTGTCCAGATTAAAAAAGTTAAGGAGAAACAGCTGGCCTGATGTAATTCCAGAAATATTTAGAAATTTTTTCTGCCAAAATTTTTGCATTTAAAGTTTTCCATTACCTTTGCATTCCCCTGAAAAAAGGGGTAGATCTTTATTTAGATTAAAGGTATACTGGTAAGGAAGAAAAGGCCATTATCCAACTAATTAAGCCAGAGTAGCTCAGCTGGTAGAGCAGCTGATTTGTAATCAGCTGGTCGGGGGTTCGAGTCCCTTCTCTGGCTCTGAGACTGATTGGGAATGAAACCTCCATTCAGGTGTTAACTAGTGGGGGCAGGTTCCAGAGCGGCCAAATGGGGCGGACTGTAAATCCGCTGTCTTTCGACTTCAGTGGTTCGAATCCACTCCTGCCCACATTCTTAGGATTGGGTTTGAACTTTTTTACCAGTATACATTGCGGGAGTAGCTCAGTTGGTAGAGCGATAGCCTTCCAAGCTATAGGTCGCGGGTTCGAGCCTCGTCTCCCGCTCAAAGCCGCTACAGCGGCCAAAAGCCGTTGTAGCTCAGTGGTAGAGCACTTCCTTGGTAAGGAAGAGGTCGTGAGTTCAATTCTCATCAACGGCTCACCGTAAAAAACTTTTGATATTCGTCCCAAAGTCAATAACTTTGCGGCCGTTTCAATAGGTAAATCAAGTAAAAACAAACAAAAACGGATAACAATGTCTAAAGAGACTTTTAAGCGGGACAAACCCCACGTAAACATTGGTACCATTGGCCACGTTGACCATGGTAAAACCACGTTGACTGCTGCGATCACTGACATCCTTTCTAAGAGAGGTCTTGCTCAAGCAAAGAAGTATGATGAAATCGATGGTGCACCTGAAGAAAAAGAAAGAGGTATCACGATCAATACTGCACACGTGGAGTACGAAACAGCTTCTCGTCACTATGCGCACGTTGACTGTCCAGGTCACGCTGACTACGTTAAGAACATGATTACTGGTGCTGCACAAATGGACGGTGCTATCCTTGTAGTTGCTGCTACAGATGGTCCGATGCCACAAACGAAGGAGCACATCCTTCTTGCACGTCAGGTTGGTGTTCCCCGTATTGTTGTTTTCATGAACAAGGTTGACCTTGTTGATGATCCTGAATTGCTTGAATTAGTTGAAATGGAAATCCGCGAAGAATTGACTAAGCGTGGTTTCGATGGAGACAATACACCAATCATCAAGGGTTCTGCTACTGGTGCTCTTGCAGGTGAAGAAAAGTGGGTAGCTACTGTAAACGAATTGATGGAAGCTGTAGATTCTTATATTCCACTTCCTCCTCGTCCAGTTGATCTTCCTTTCTTGATGTCTGTTGAAGACGTTTTCACTATCACTGGTCGTGGTACAGTTGCAACTGGTCGTATTGAGCGTGGACGTATCAAAGTTGGTGAGGCAGTTGAAATCGTAGGTATGATGGAAGACAAGTTGAACTCAACTTGTACAGGTGTTGAAATGTTCCGTAAGTTGCTTGACGAAGGTGAAGCTGGAGATAATGCTGGTCTTCTTCTCCGTGGTATTGAAAAAACCCAGATCCGTCGTGGTATGGTAATTTGTAAGCCAGGTTCAATCACTCCACACACTGAATTCAAAGGTGAAGTTTACGTATTGAGCAAGGATGAAGGTGGTCGTCACACACCATTCTTCAACAAATATCGCCCACAGTTCTATTTCCGTACAACTGACGTAACAGGAGAGTGTGAACTTCCTGCAGGTACAGAAATGATCATGCCTGGTGATAATACAAGCCTTACCGTTAAGTTGATCCAGCCGATCGCGATGGAAAAAGGTTTGAAGTTTGCGATCCGTGAAGGTGGCCGTACAGTAGGTGCTGGCCAGGTTACCGAGATCCTTAAGTAAGCCTGATTGATAAAAGCCTGATGGCTTTATCTAAAGCATAAATGACAAAGTACCTGGAGCATCCTCTGGGTACTTTGTTTCTTAAAGAACGGGCATAGTTCAATGGTAGAATAGAGGTCTCCAAAACCTTTGATCTGGGTTCGAATCCTAGTGCCCGTGCAAATGAAAAGAATGACTACTTTTGTTAAAGTTGGTTATTTTTAAAAAACAAAAAGAATGAACAAGATCCAATCATATTTCAAAGACTCGTATAACGAGTTAATGGAAAAAGTGACTTGGCCAAATTGGCAACAATTACAACAATCAACCATGATCGTATTGGTAGCCACCTTGGTGATTACAGCGATTGTATGGGTGTTAGATCTTGGCAGTAACACTGTCCTCAAATTCATTTACTCATTGTTCAAGTAATGGAAGAAACAACAGTACAACAGGAAACCAAATGGTATGTTCTTCGTGTCATCAGTGGCAAGGAGAAGAAAGTGAAGGAGTACCTCGACAAAGACATTGTGCGCAATGGTTGGGACACTGTTATCAAACAGATTTTCTTGCCAGTCGAGAAAGTATATAAAGTTCAAAACGGAAAGAAAGTCATGCGTGAGCGTAACTTCTATCCGGGTTATGTTATGATAGAATGTGTGGGTGGTAAATTACATGATGACATTATTTCTGCCATCAAGAATACAACTAACGTTATTCATTTCCTTGGTAAGGAAAACCCAATTGCGCTTCGCAAAGCTGAAGTTAACAAGATGCTGGGTAAGATCGATGAAATGAGTGATGCTGGTGGCATGGTGATGAGTGAACCATTTATTATTGGTGAAACCATCAAGATTGTAGACGGACCATTCAATGATTTTAATGGTGTTATTGAAGAAGTAAACGATGAAAAGAAAAAATTGAAAGTAACTGTAAAAATTTTCGGTCGCTCAACTCCTGTAGAATTGAATTACATGCAAGTTGAGAAATTAGCATAATCTAACTACAAGTAATTTGAAATAAAAAAAGGTAACCAAATGGTTACCTTTTTTTATTTCAATGCTTTAAGTTTAATTACTTGATCCTTCTGCAGGAGCTGGTGATTCAACTACTGGGGCAGCAGGCATCGGAGCCTCAACTGCCATTGGCGCAGGGGCTGGAGCTGGGGCTGGTTTTGGAGCAACTTTCTTTTTTGCTGGTTTTTTTGCCGCAGCTTTTTTAGGAGCAAGCTTTTTTACCGCTTTTTTTGGTGCTACTTTTTTTGCAGCCTTTTTAGCTGCTTTCTTACCTGCTTTTTTGGGAGCAGCTTTTTTTGCCGCCTTTTTAGGAGCTGCTTTTTTCACAGCTTTTTTAGCAGCTTTTTTTACCGCTTTTTTTGGAGCTGCCTTTTTTGCAACCTTCTTAGGAGCTACTTTTTTTACTGATTTTTTAGCTACTTTTTTGGGAGCAGCTTTCTTTGCAGCCTTTTTAACCGTTTTTTTTGGAGCTGCCTTTTTTGCCTTCTTCGGAGCAGCTTTTTTGGCTGGCTTTTTGCTTGATTTCTTTGAAGATGCCATGATGTAAATTTTAATGAGTTGTAGATTTCTGAAAAACCAAACGAAAATTAACAATTAAAATCAATTCTTCATAAAAGATTTTCAAAATAAATTCCACAAAACTTAATTAAAAACGATCATAGGGGTGATTTGGCATTTTCATTTTTGTCCCTTACCTTTGCCTCCCCAATCGAAAGTTCTTTTTTTGAAAGGATTTGGGAGTTCCAATAAAATGTTGGAACGCTATCACCAAAAAAACAATTTTATTATGGCTAAGGAAATTTCTGGCTATGTAAAGTTGCAGGTAAAGGGCGGATCAGCCAACCCTGCACCACCAGTTGGACCTGCATTGGGTTCCAAGGGTGTTAACATTATGGAGTTCTGTAAGCAGTTCAATGCCAGGACGCAAGACAAGATGGGTAAAGTATTACCTGTTGTCATTACAGTTTACTCAGACAAATCATTCGACTTCATCATCAAGACTCCTCCAGCAGCTGTTCAGTTGTTAGAGGCGAGCAAGCTTCAGAGTGGTTCCAAAGAGCCTAACCGCCAAAAAGTGGGTAAGGTAAGCTGGGCCCAGGTAGAGGCCATTGCAAAAGACAAGATGCCTGATCTCAATTGCTTCACTTTAGACAGCGCCATGAAAATGGTTGCTGGAACAGCAAGAAGTATGGGTATCACCGTTGAAGGCCAAGCCCCCTGGGAAAATTAATTGATCACAGCTTAAATCTTTATTAAGATGGGAATCACAAAAAAAAGAAAAGCAATAGCAGGTAAGGTAGACGATAAGAAGGTCTATTCACTTACCGAAGCTTCAGGTTTAGTAAAAGAAATTAATTGCACTAAGTTCGATAGCTCAGTAGATCTTCACATCAGATTAGGTGTTGATCCAAAGAAAGCAGACCAGGCTGTTCGTGGTACTGTTACCCTTCCTCATGGAACAGGTAAGACCAAGAAAGTATTGGTACTTTGTACGCCTGAAAAAGAAGCGGAAGCAAACGCTGCAGGTGCTGATTTTGTTGGACTTGATGAATTTATCCAAAAAATTGAAGGTGGTTGGACTGAAATCGATGTCATCATCGCCACTCCTTCAGTAATGCCTAAGTTGGGTAAGCTGGGTAAAGTGCTTGGTCCTCGTAACTTGATGCCTAACCCTAAAACTGGTACTGTAACCAATGATGTTGCAGCTGCTATTAAGGATGTAAAGGCTGGTAAGGTTGCGTTTAAAGTGGACAAAGCAGGTATCGTTCACGCGTCGATTGGTCGCGTTAGCTTCTCTCCTGAAAAGATTACCGAAAACAGTATGGAATTGCTCAATGCTATCATTAAGGCAAAACCTTCAACTGCAAAGGGTACTTATTTGAAGAGTGTTTTCATGGCAAGCACCATGAGTCCAGCTATCGCCATCGACACCAAAGTTTTGGTACACTAATCGTGAACATTTATTAACACACAAAACAGCTTAACAATGAATAAGCAAGAAAAAAATGAAGTAATCGAAGTACTGAAGGAGAAATTCACTCAGTACAGCAACTTCTATATTACAGATACTGAATCACTTTCAGTGGAACAAGTTTCTAATTTAAGAAGGGCTTGTTTCGATAAGAAAGTTGAAATGAAGGTGGCTAAAAACACCCTCATACGCAAAGCACTTGAATCTTTGGACGCAGAAAAATATGCAGGTGTATATGATGCATTACACAATGTAACGGCACTCATGTTCTCTGAGAACCCAAAGGAACCAGCTTTGATCATCAGTGGATTCCGTAAAAAGGACAACACAGAAAAGCCTGTATTGAAAGCGGCTTTCATCAATGGTGATGTATATGCTGGTGATAACAACCTCAAAGCACTTACGCAGATCAAAACTAAGCAAGAGCTTATTGGTGAAGTTATCGGCTTGTTGCAATCTCCAGCCAAGCGTGTACTTGCTGGTTTGTTGCAGCACCACGAAAAGCAAGCTGAAACTGCAGCTGCTGAATAACTTAAGTAAAAAACCCAACGCCACTGAGGTTCAAATGTGGCATATTAATAACCATCCGCTGGAGCCTAAAGCAGTGAAAGCGGTTTAAAAAGTAAAAAAATGGCAGACGTAAAAGCATTAGCCGAACAACTAGTAGGCTTAACAGTAAAAGAAGTTCAAGAATTAGCTGATGTATTGAAAGCTGATTACGGAATCGAACCAGCTGCAGCTGCAGTAGTTGTAGCAGCAGGTGATGGTGGTGGCGCAGCTGCTGCTGAAGAAAAGAGCACTTTCGACGTTATCTTGAAGAACGGTGGAGCTAACAAGCTTGCTGTTGTTAAGGTTGTAAAAGACTTGACTGGTCTTGGTCTTAAGGAAGCTAAAGACCTTGTTGACGGCGCTCCTAAGGCTGTTAAAGAAGGTGTTTCTAAGGCTGAAGCTGATGATTTGGCTGCTAAGCTTAAAGAAGCTGGCGCTGATGTTGAAGTTAAATAAGGAAGTTTCTTCTTCAAATAGAAAACCGGACAATCGTCCGGTTTTTTTATGTTTTTTATTAGGGGTTTTTTAGGCTACCCAAGAATCATGCCAATATCTCCCGAAACCCCAATAAATTTGTCAGTTTCAGCGAATTATCCTAACTTCGCAATCCCTTAAATTGGGCTTATTTCAATTTGGATCTCCGTTGAAGTCGTAAGCATTTGATTTTCAATTTGTTGCGCAGGTATGGCAACAGCGGAACTTTATTGTTTTAAGATATAAACACTTTAAAAAGCACATCATCTTATGTCTTCAGCAAAAGTGGCTTCTAGCAGAGTACATTTTGGTAAGGTAAAACACCTAGCAGAAACTCCGGATCTTTTAGAAATTCAAATTCAGTCGTTCAAGGATTTTTTCCAATTGGAAACTACTCCAGACAAGCGTAACAACGAAGGTCTGTTCAAAGTATTCAAAGAAAATTTCCCCATCAATGATACAAGAAACATTTTCATGTTGGAGTTTCTTGATTACTTCATTGACCCTCCCAGATATACCATAGAGGAATGTATGGAGCGTGGACTTACTTACGCAGTTCCACTCAAAGCAAAGTTACGCTTGAGTTGTAACGATGAAGAGCACGTGGATTTCCAGACGATTGTCCAGGATGTATTCTTGGGTAATATTCCGTACATGACACCAAGAGGTACTTTCGTGATCAATGGTGCTGAGCGTGTTGTTGTATCACAGTTACACCGTTCACCTGGTGTATTCTTTGGTCAATCATTGCATCCAAACGGAACAAAAATTTATTCTGCCCGTGTGATTCCTTTCAAAGGCGCATGGATGGAATTTGCTACTGATATCAACAACGTGATGTATGCGTACATCGATCGTAAAAAGAAGTTCCCTGTAACTACCTTGTTGCGTTCAATTGGTTTTGAAACTGATAAAGACATTCTTGAATTGTTCGGAATGGCTGATGAGGTGAAGGCTGATAAGAAGACACTTTCTGCAATGGTTGGAAAGCGTTTGGCTGCAAGGGTATTGAAGACATGGGTGGAAGACTTCGTTGATGAAGATTCTGGTGAGGTGGTTTCACTCGAAAGAAATGAAGTGGTATTAGAGCGTGATAAGGTGTTGAATGAAAATGACATCGAAACCATTCTTGAAACAGAAGTTAAGAGTGTGTTCATTCAGAAAGAAGAGGTGAGTGGTGATTATGCCATCATCTACAATACCTTGAACAAGGACACTTCGAACTCTGAGTTGGAAGCGGTTCAACATATCTACAAGCAGTTGAGAGGTGCTGATGCGCCTGATAACGAGACTGCTCGTGGTATCATAGATAAATTATTCTTTAGTGATAAGCGTTATGATTTGGGTGAAGTAGGCCGTTATAAAATCAACAAGAAGTTGAATTTAAATTACGGTCTTAACCAAAAGACATTGACCAAAGAAGATATCATTGAAATCATCAAATACCTAGTTCGCCTGACCAATGGTAAAGCGGAAATTGATGATATTGATCACTTGAGCAACAGACGTGTTCGTACTGTGGGTGAGCAATTGTATGCACAATTTGGTGTAGGTCTTGCCAGGATGGCGAGAACCATCCGTGAGCGTATGAACGTTCGCGACAATGAGGTGTTTACGCCAGTTGATTTGATCAACGCCCGTACACTTTCTTCTGTGATTAATTCATTCTTTGGAACATCACAGCTTTCACAGTTCTTGGATCAAACCAATCCATTGAGTGAGATCACGCACAAGCGTCGTATCTCCGCACTTGGTCCCGGTGGTTTGAGCAGAGAGCGTGCCGGTTTCGAGGTGCGTGACGTACACTATTCACACTATGGTCGTCTTTGTACAATTGAAACTCCGGAAGGTCCAAACATTGGATTGATTTCTACACTTTGCGTACATGCAAAGATCAATGAGATGGGCTTTATCGAAACTCCGTATAGAAAAGTAAATGATGGTAAGGTTGAAGTAAAGAAACTTACTTACCTCAGTGCTGAAGAAGAAGATACTGCAAAGATTGCACAGGCAAACGTTCCTTTGACCGACAAAAGTGAGTTTGCTGAAGATAAAGTAAAGGCAAGACAGACTGGCGACTTCCCAATTCTTGACCCGAATGAGGTTGAGTACATGGACGTAGCGCCAAACCAGATCGTTGGACTTAGTGCATCATTGATTCCATTCTTGGAGCATGATGACGCTAACCGTGCTTTGATGGGATCAAACATGCAGCGTCAGGCTGTTCCATTGATCAAGCCACAGGCTCCGATTGTTGGCACGGGACTTGAAGCGAAAGCAGCACGTGATGCACGTATTCAAATGCATGCTGAAGGAAATGGTGTTGTAGAATTTGTTGATGCCAATGAAATTCATGTTCGTTATGAGCGTGATGAAGCACAAAAATTGGTAAGCTTTGAAGATGACTTGAAAGTATATAAACTCACAAAATTCATCAAAACCAACCAAGAGACTTCAATTACATTAAGACCAGCCGTTGCTAAAGGACAGCGTGTAAAAGAAGGTGATTTCCTCACTGAAGGTTATGCAGTAAAGAACGGTGAACTTGCATTGGGTCGTAACCTGAAAGTGGCCTTCATGCCTTGGAAAGGTTACAACTTTGAGGATGCGATTGTAATCAACGAGAAAGTAGTAAGTGAAGACTTGTTCACTTCTATTCATATTTCCGAATTCGAATTGGAAGTTCGTGATACGAAATTGGGTGAAGAGGAATTGACACCAGATATTCCGAACGTTTCTGAAGAAGCAACTAAAGACCTAGATCAATACGGTATCATCCGCATTGGCGCACAAGTAAAAGAAGGAGACATCATCATTGGTAAGATCACTCCTAAAGGAGAGAGCGACCCAACTCCAGAAGAGAAGCTTTTGAGAGCCATCTTCGGAGATAAAGCTGGTGATGCAAAAGATGCTTCTTTGAAAGCCCCAAGTGGAACTGAAGGTGTTGTTATTGGTAAGAAATTGTTCCAGCGTGCGAAGAAGGATAAGAATTCAAAAGCCAAAGAAAAAGCGGCTATTGAAAAATTAGAAGCTGTTCATACGCAGAATGAAAAAGATTTGCTTGAATTGTTGGTTGGCAAATTGCAGATTTTGTTGAAGGACAAGGCTTCTGCTGGTGTTTCTAACAATTTTGGTGAAGTGATTATCGGAAAAGGAGCTAAGTTCAATCCTAAGTCTTTAGCAAGCATCGATTACCAAAACGTAAATCCTCTGGGATGGACCGGTGATGAAAAAATTGATGATGCTATCAATACTTTGTTGCACAACTACAACATCAAATACAACGAAGAATTAGGTCGTTATAAGCGTGAGAAATTCAACATTTCTATTGGAGATGAATTACCAGCTGGTGTATTGAAACTCGCTAAAGTATACTTAGCAGTTAAGCGTAAGCTAAAAGTGGGTGATAAGATGGCGGGTCGTCACGGTAACAAAGGTATTGTAGCGAAGATAGTGAGAGCTGAAGACATGCCGTTCTTGGAAGATGGAACTCCTGTGGATATTGTATTGAACCCATTGGGTGTACCTTCTCGTATGAACCTGGGTCAAATATATGAGACTATCCTTGGATGGGCTGGTGAGAAGTTGGGTATGCGTTTCTCTACACCAATTTTTGATGGTGCTACAGTTGATGAAATCAAAGGATTAATTGATCAAGCGCAATTGCCAAGCTTCGGACATACTTATCTCTATGATGGTGAAACTGGGGAACGTTTCCACCAAAAAGCGACTGTAGGTATCATCTACATGCTGAAACTACACCACATGGTTGATGACAAGATGCACGCACGTTCTATTGGTCCATATTCACTCATTACGCAACAACCATTGGGTGGTAAAGCACAATTCGGTGGTCAGCGTTTCGGTGAGATGGAGGTGTGGGCACTGGAAGCTTATGGTGCTTCAAATATCCTTCAGGAATTGTTGACGCTCAAGTCTGATGATATTATTGGAAGAGCCAAGACATATGAAGCGATTGTGAAGGGCGATAACGTACCACGTGCTGGTATTCCTGAATCATTCAACGTATTAGTACATGAACTTAGAGGTCTTGGATTAGACCTTAAGTTTGATAATTAATCAAACGTAATTTTGTCATAAAGCCATTCCTTTCGGAATGGCTTTTTTTATGAACTCATTAGCAGGTTCTGAGTTAAATAATAGATATCTTTCTGTTAAGACAATCATGCTATGTCTCCTGTAGAACTTGAATCATTTAAATCGATTGATTTTCTCTCCATAAAACCTCAATTGTTGTTTACGGGGAGAAGGGATACCAAGTTTTTGTTTCATCGAAACGATTTACCAAGCATAATCAACTCATTAAAAAACGAATATCTGCTTGTTACTCATCATGAAAAACTGAGTCAAGTTTATTCTACAGTTTATTACGATTCAACTGATTTAAAGTTTTACCTGTCGCATCATAATGGGCATGGCAACAGAATGAAAATGCGGACTAGAACCTACGAGGATGGAAGTTCATTCTTTGAATGCAAACAAAAAACGAATAGGGGAGTTACCCTAAAAGAACGACATGTTTTTGAAGAATATTTAATTGACGGATTAGTGCCTAAACTTGAGGTTGTTTATGAAAGAATTACTTTGTATGATTTTCATTTGCAGGAAAAGTTAACAATCGATTTTAATCTAGAATTTCATCATGGAGACAGTACTGTTAAATATCCTGAAATCGTTATTGCTGAATCAAAGAAGATTGCTCATAACGAATCACCCTTTGTGAATTTAATGAAATGCAAAAAGATAGAGAAATTGTCTTTGAGTAAGTATTGTTTAGGTATAATTAGTTTATTTGACGATGTTAAGAAAAACAATTTTAAAACCGTGATGTATAAAATTCAAAAGCTAAATAATAAATATGACCTATCTGCAACTCATTAGTAACTGGACATGGGAAGAAGTTAATCCGGTTTTTATTGCCAAGCTCATTGTAGATCTTGTAGCTGTATATATTTTGGCAAGATTTATATATTTAAAAAAACACCACAGGACCGATTTGTTCCTGACATTTTTCTCATTTAATGTCATTGTATTTTTTATCAGCTATTTATTGAATCGTGTAGACCTTAGTACAGGTGCGGCTTTTGGTTTATTTGCCATTTTTTCCATGTTGCGTTACAGAACAGAAGGTATATCTGCTGTCGATATGACTTATCTGTTTTTATGCATTGCAATAGGGTTGGTGATGGCCGTGAGTACAGGTAGTTTCTTTGAGCACCTTGTGTTAGCCGGCTTTATATTATGCATAACATATTTATTGGAAAAAGGATTTGTGGCAAAGCGAAGAAGTAAGATGACTATCTTATTTGAAAAGCCAGAATTGGCTCACCCTGATCGAAGAAAAGAATTATATGAAGAGCTGACTAAACGTACAGGATTAAAAATATTTCAAGTTGAGGTAGGAGATATAGATTTTTTAAAAGATTCAGTCGTCTTACAAGTACATTATGAAGAAGAATAGATTTTCGATTTGTATTGGACTATTGTTACTGTCTAATATGGTTTTTGCGCAAGCAACCAAATCAGATCCCATTGATCAGCAGGGTTGGTTTAGTGCTGGACTGGAGTTGAACCTGCCCAAAAAATGGAAAGCAGAAGTAGAATACCAGGGTAGGTTGTTTAATGACCTGAAAACATTTAATGGATCTTTCTATTCAATAGGTATTGAAAAGGGATTGACACGATGGTTTGCAGTTCAAACAGAATATCGTTTGGCCAAGGTCTTGAGAGGGACATATAATAGAATAAGTGCAGGATTTGTTTTAGATAAAAAGATTAACGATGTTAAGTTAGATTTGAGGATGCTTTATCAGAATCAAGTGCAGGATTTCGATGATCCTGCTAAAGAGAATGATAAGAATAATTTCATTAGAATAAGAGCAAGAGCCAAGAAAGATCTTTCAGAAAAGATTGATCTTGTAGTTTCTTTAGAACCTATTTATCAAATAGAATCAGGTGTAAAAATTGATAACTATAGGATACAGGGCGGGTTAAAATATAATTTCACGAAGGCTACAAGTGTAGATTTATTCTATTGCAATAGGCCTGATTTCGCTAAGTCATACAAAAGGCAATACCATGTGTTTGGTATTGCCTTTAAGCATGAAATTAAAATAAAGTAATTAGAGGAATAGCCTAACAATCCAATATACGATTGCCGCAAGCAAACCGCTTACTGGGATGGTAAGTATCCAGGCGACTAACAATGATGATGTTACACCCCAGCGAACTGCACTTAATCTCTTTGTTGCACCTACACCAATGATTGAACCGGTAATGGTGTGGGTAGTTGATACAGGGATGCCCATCTGACCAGTAAAGAATAATGTGAAAGCACCTGCTGTTTCAGCTGCAACACCTTCTAGTGGAGTTACTTTTGTTATTTTAGTTCCCATTGTTTTAACAATCTTCCAACCGCCACTCATAGTACCCAAGCCTATTGCCAAATAGCAGGAGATAGGAACCCAATTGGGTAATTGTCCAAAATCCTGTATATTACCACTCGCAATCAAAGCGGCACCTATAATACCCATCACTTTTTGAGCATCATTTCCACCATGACCTATACTGAAGGCAGCTGAGCTGAACAATTGTAGTTTCTTGAACATGTTAGCAATAGTATATGCTGTGGGAGTTCTAACTTTTTCAACATAGATGTAAACCAGTATAAATAGTAAAGCTGTAAAAATGATACCCCAAACTATTACATGATTTTCTGATTTTTCAATATCCTTTATAAATGACTTTTTGATATTGAACTTTTCCAATTTGCCTTTTACCTTATCAATGTTCTTTGTATCAATTGGGTAGATGGCATTTAAGGCAATAATTGTACTATCAACAGAAAGTTCTTTTTTCAGAAAAAGGGCGACAGGCTCTTTGTATTTTTCTGTCTCTGATTTTGCAATTTCAAACTCTTTCTTCTTTTCCTCATTTGTTACAGATAAAGCTTCAAGAATTAAATAGTTATTGGCATTTCTAACCTCATCCTTTAGTTTACTGATTTCGATATCAGTAAGTAGTCCATTTGAATATGCGTAATTCGCAATAGAGTCAGCTCCAAGTTTATCGAAATCCTTTACATGAGGGGCAAGTGTGTTATAGACTTCTGTTGCGGCATTTAATTTTTTTTCTGCGCTAGCAGCTTTTTCAGCCACTTTTTCGTCTTTTGGGTTTTGCTCCAATGCATATTTTGAAGCTTCATATTCTGATTTGTACTTGTCAAGTTTTATAAATTTCTGTAAACCAGTATCCATTTTTCCTTCCTCAAATCTGTCAAATAACACCACGGTTAATAGTGTCGACAAAAGGATAATTCCAACCCTTGCCCACATATTTCTCATGATAGTTACAATAGTAATAAAGATTGAAATTATCATACCAATTAATGGCGCAAAGAAGATGAACAATACAGTTTTTATAATAGTTTGGTTTTCAACTATTTTTCCTAATGTAATATCTCCATCCTTAACAACAAAGGCATGGGCTATTGCAGCTCCTGCAAATCCACCGATTAGCGTATGTGAGGATGATGAGGGGATGCCATACCACCAGGTAAGCAAATTCCAGAAAATTGCTGCTACAAGTCCGGATAAGATTACCGGAAGTGTAATAAATTCTTTATTTACAGTTTTACTGATCGTGTTAGCAACTGCATGATCCTGAAAAATCCAATAGGCAACAAAATTGAAAAAAGCTGCCCAAATAACTGCCTGAAAGGGTGTAAGAACTTTTGTTGATACAACTGTTGCAATGGAGTTTGCAGCATCATGAAATCCATTGATGTAATCAAATATCAGAGCAAGAACAATAATGACTATTAATAGTGTCATGAGAATTTCTTTAACGCTTAAGCATATTTAATAATAATCGACTCTATCACATTTGCTGCATCCTCACATTTGTCAGTTGCGATTTCAAGAACCTGATAAATTTCTCTTTTCTTGATTACTTCCTTGAAATCATTTTCATTATTAAATAACATCTCAATGCTCATGTCAAACACATCATCTGCCTGATTCTCTATGCTGTTGATTTTTACAAGTGCTTCAGTCATCTCACGTAGATTTTTCATATCTCTTAGACCATGCACTGCTTTTTTAATTTCAATACTTCCTTGTACAATTAACTCAGTCATTTTATGAATTCCAGTATCATTTGGGTTTATTTTGTAGAAGTTAATCTTCTTTGCAGAAGCATAAATATAATCTGCAATATCATCAAGGGCAGTAGCAAGTTGGTGAATATCTTCTCTATCAAATGGGGTTATAAAATTTCTTCCCAATTCTGTGAAGATGTTGTGTGTCATATCATCATTCTTGTGCTCAAGATTTTCAATCTGAGCTAGAATGCTTGCTCTTTTGTCTTCATCAGCTTCATAGACCATGTCTTGTAATGTGTTACCCATCTTATGGACGGTATCTGCTACGCTTTCAAATAGGGTATAGAATACTCTGTCTTTTGGAAGAAACATCTTAAAGAATGAATTCGCTGCCATGGATGAAGTTTTAAATATTTAAAAGTTTATTTGTGCTTGTATTCTCAGTAATCTGCCTTTTTGGTCATTTGATTTCAATCGGCTGTCCTCAAATCTTCGATGCGAAAGTACATAGGATACAGTAAGTTCAAAATTTTTATTGAATTGCCATTCTACACCTGTTTCTATTTCTCTAACATGATAGGTTCTGGCGTCGAGTTCATGTTTTTTACCTCCATTATAAGATTGAATTCGCGTAAAAGGGAAAAAAACCTCATCTTTTCTTTTGCCCAGTATTTTATAACTGATAGTTGCGTATCCGCCCGAAAGTGAAGTGGTTTCAATGGAATCTCTGCCGGGATTAAACCTGGGTCCTTGTCCTATATTGTATTCTGCCTGAATACCCAAAGGTCTTGGGTAGAGGATGAAGCTTCCTGCAAATCTTTTATCATTGAATTCAAACGATTTTACTGACTTCACTGCTGCACTTCTATTTTCAGTCGGTACAACATATTTACCAATATAACCTTGAATGCCTGGCTCTATATATTGATTTCCTATTTTTATGGGTATACTCAAGCGAGAAACTACGTGTAGATTGTTATTCAACTCTGGTCGGTTAGCGGTTTGTCCATTGTAAACGCCAAAAGCAAATACGCCATAGTCTCCAGAGCCTTTCTCATTATTGCTTACAAATCCTGCGTATAATTTTCTAGCTTTCTGCGGTGCCCAGTAAAAGAAAGCACCGAGATCACGCTCATTTGAAACAGCTGAATTCAAGCCATCTGCACGATCCAAAGGAAGTCGGTTTTGACTAGATTGCATATTTTCAAAACCGAAGGGTACTTTACTTTGTCCAACTCTTAACCTAAATTCATTTTTTTTATCGAACCCAAAATCAAAATAGGCATCTCTTAATTGAACAATATTGCCAGTAGAACCTGCAGAGCTGGCAAAATCGGGTTGTATATAGAAAAAAATATTTTCTTTAATGTTTCCGCTAAAGATTAAACGACCTCTTCTGAGCATAAAAGCACCATTCTCACCCCAAGATCTGTCACATTGTTCACATTTTAACTTGGGATTGGTTTCCATTAACCTATTATACCTCACCTGCATGTAGCCTCTAAGTGAGATAGTTTCATACCAACGTTTTACTTCTTTGGGAGAACTTGAGGACTGCGCTTGGGCATTAAAAAAAAATTGTAACATAACAACGGTCAATAGACCGTATTTTTTGAATGTTGGTATCACGTTTTTGGGCTTTTAATTGCACCACAAACTTCAATACCTAATGTTACCCTAATGTCTTCCCAATGTTACCAAATTGTTAAGCGGTTGTTTTTAATTGTTAGATTTAGTGGATAAACTTGATTGTTTTTTGTTCGTTGTTGGTCCTGATACTGAGTAAAAAAGGACCGGTTCTGCCATTTAGTTTTTGAATGATCGATTGATCAAGCTGTAATTCGTGTTTTCCGGCTGGTTTTAGACCGCTAAAAACTTTACCTATTTTCGATCCATTTATATCCCTGACCTCAATGTAGACCTCTCCAGCCTTTTTTAATTCATATTTAAGTTTTGAACCTGTTCTGACTGGATTAGGATAAAGATTAAACTCTCCTGTCATAATAGAATTGGTAGGGTTGAAAATGGAAGTCACCAATGTATTGCTGAGATCTTTATTTAAATAAACATGGTATTCGCCCGGTTGAAGCGTAATACTGGCAGAAGCACCGCTAACATTGATGGATGTTTTGGTTAAATAGCTGTACCAGGTTCCAGTAGCAGGAAAATTGACTGCTGTTGTTTTAGCACTTAAATCGAAGTTGCCGACAACTACAACTTTAAGGGAGTCATCATTTATTTGTAGTGTTTTTACCGCACCGGCAAAATCCATGGTGAATTGTTTATTTGTAAAAGTGCTGATGAAATTTGGATTCATGCGAAGACGAAGCAAGTTTGCATATACGTCAAATAGTCCGCGTTTAAATGGATCATTGTAATATCCCCAAACTGAATTTTTATTATCAAGCCTGCAATTTTCGCTAACTGTACCATTAGTACAGGTATTGATGGAGAAGGGAAATCCCAATTCTCCAAACTGCCAAAGCATTTTTGGACCTGGAACCATCCCCCAAAATGCAGCTGCTTCACCCATTCTCTTTAAAGCAGATAATGTATCTCTTGTGCTGTATGTAGCAGTCTGATTTCCATTTCTAAGGTTTCTGTACATCAAACGTTCTTCATCATGACTTTCCATGTAACCAATCAGGTGATGTTGGTTCCATCCTTTTCTCATGGCTGAGATATCACTAAAGTCTGAATTATTTAGATAGCCCATTGTGGCCTCATTGAACCTGAAGTTGTTGTTACCCCAGAACATCATACCATAATTGGCCAGTTCTCTCTCTTCTGCATTGTCTGCAAAATGTTCCAATATACAATAGCTTTCAGGGGATATTGCCTGTGTTGAATCATAAATTCTTTTCCAGATCGCAACGCGACTCGCATCATATGCACCCCAAGCAGCTACATTATTTGGATTGTTGGTCTGTGTAAACCCTTTTGAAAGATCCCACCTAAAACCATCTAGGTTGTATTTTGTTAGCCAATGTCTGGTCACTCTAGAAACAAGTTCCTTTGTAGCTTCAGATTCATGGTTGAAATCATAACCTACGTTGAACGGATGCTTAGCATCTGGGTTCAACCATGGGTTATCTATTGCAGGTTTATTATTGGCGCCATCCCAATACATCAACGCATGTGGCGAAGTGCCAAACGCATGGTTCATTACCATATCAATAATCACCGCTATTCCTTGTTCATGACAAGCATCAATAAATTCTTTAAATGCTGTTTCTGTTCCATAGAATTTATCTAGGGCAAAAAAGAAATTAGGATTATAGCCCCAGCTGAAATTACCTTCAAACTCACCAACTGGCATTAATTCGATTGCGTTTATCCCAAGACGTTTGAAATAACCAAGACTATCTTTTAAGGTTTTGTAATTTCTATTGGCAAGAAAATCTCTCAAGAGTACTTCGTATACAATTAGGTTTTCTTTATTTGGACGTTTGAAGTTTTGTATTTTCCAGTTGTATTTGGGTTTACCAGGTTGTAAAACACTTACTATGCCTGTTGTTTTGTTGGTGGGGTATAATTTTAAATTTGGGTAAGTAGCGACTGGAATGGAGTTGTCATTATTTGGATCTAGTACAAGCTCAGTATTATAGTCGGCTATTCTAAGTGAACCATCAATTAAAAATTGATAAGCGTATTCAGCACCGGGAATCAATTTTCCAATTCTGATCCAGAAACGATTTCCATCAGGTGTCTTGTTCATTTGTCCTTCCTGTGTTTCTGTCCAGTTGTTAAAATCCCCAATAACGGCAACTCTTGATTTACCAGGGGCAAACAATACAAGATAAGCGGCTGTGTCGCCTGGAAGATAGGTAATGCCATCTCCTATACCCTGTGGAATAGGGGCGGTAACAGCTGGTCCAGGTAGAAAAAACTGTAAACTATCGGTTACTACTGAATTGCCTGAGAAAGTAGCTTCAAAAATAAACTTCTGGTTACCACCTTCGCTTAAAGTTGTATTTGCCGACAATGTTGTTGCAGATGCAGCCGATCCAATTACATTGTTATTATGTAAAATTCTGAGACTAGCTGTGTTATTGGTATTTCCCGTGATGGTCAATTGATCCCCAAATTGTTTATCGATAGATGCAATTGTTCTGTTGTATGTTGGTTTTGAAACCGGTTCATCTATACGTGCAAAATTTCCATTGTCATATACCGGGACATACATATCTGATGCGTCATCATTGCGCAATACTTTATTGCCATTTCCGCTTCTGAAAAGAATTGCAATTTTTTGAATCCTCTCAACTGAATTAGTTATTCCAAAGAAATTTCGTAGACCACCATTGATGGTGTACGTCCATTGATTTGCTCCACTTGATGCAGCATTGGCAGCAGGATTAGTAGTGCCCCATTCAAATTTTACATACTTCCAATTGGTGGCTCCTGTACTTAAATTGGTAATTGCGCCTATGTGCACGTACACATCGGTAACTGGTGTATGGTCGAATAGACCTTTATTGCCAAGTCGAGCATCTGCAGTAATTGTAACTGTAGTACTGTTTTCCTGTATGAAACTTGGCGACCATCTTAATAACTGTGCCTGTGTCCCAAATGCAACAATTAAGAGTAGGAGAGTAATGCTAATTTTTTTTGAAATCATATGGACATGTTTTTGTGTAAAAAATACACATAAACAAATATATCCATTATTTCCAAACCTTGGATAGTCTGTAGAAGAGATAAAAATGGGCGATAGCAAGTACCTCAAATACAAGGATATACCATGGCCAGGCTCCAATGATTAGTGGGTTGTCTACCGCAGGAGGAGAAACAAGGTACATGTAATTTGATCCTGTCGCCCAATTGAATGTTCCTACTATAAGCACTGCAACCTGTGTAAAAATGAAAATGCTAAACCAAGATTTGTTTGCAGGTCTAAAATTGTTGTATTTTATAATATAAAGGCAGGTAAAAATTAAACCCCCATGGCCGATGAAATAGGAATAGAAAAATAAACCATGGTCGCCTAAATCAAATTCAGGGGTAAGTAAAGAGTAAATACCACCGGTTAATCCCCAATAAAATACCAGATGTGCTATTCTTTCGTGATAGTTAAACAGAATAAGAATTGACATCATTCCAGAGATTCCGCACATGTGTAGTGGAAGATTGTATTGAATGCTCCAATTGTTTGTGTTAAAAGCATAAATATTCTCAGCAACTAAATTAATTAACAACAATAGGGCTAAAAATTTTGGATAGTTTTTGTGTTTGGCCCAACTAAAATAATTGGGAAGGGTTATCAAAAGTCCTATTACTCCAAATACAGATAAAATACACAGCCACCAAGTGTTTGTGAAAGGTTCCATAGCTACATGTCTGCTCATGTTGGAATGATTAAGGTTAAGCTAAATATACTAAAAAGTAATTTTAAGCAATGTGCTTAATTTTTCCATTTTCTAAATACAGAAACCTATTGATGGTTGAAGGTATATCGTCGTTGTAGTGACTTACGTATACCAATGTGAGATCTTTGATCGAACTGATTGCTTCTAAAATGCTCTTGATTTTTATGGTTTGATTTTCATCAAGACCTTGACAGGGTTCATCTAAGATTAATAATGGAGGCGACTTAACTAGCGCTCTTGTTAGCATTACAAGTCGTTGTTCACCTAATGATAATTGGAACAGCATTTTGTTTTTGTGTTCAACGATGCCAGTTATGGTCATCCATTTTTCAATGAGCGCTTCATCTTCTTTAGTTATTTTCTTAAACAAACCAATGGTGTCAAATAGGCCTGAGGCTACAGCAGCTTTGACTTCAATTCCTTTTTCAAAAAACAAGTGCAATTCAGGAGATACATGTCCAATTTTTTTCTTGATATCCCAAATGCTTTCACCCGATCCTTTTCTTTTGTCAAACAACCAAATTTGATTAGCAAAGGCTTGTGGATTGTCTGCTGTGATTAAACTAAGTAATGTAGATTTACCTGAACCATTCGGTCCAGATACACACCATTTTTCGCCTTTACGAATTGTCAAATTGATATCAGCTAAGATGTTTTGTTGTTTATAACAGATACTCACATTTTTCAACTCAACAGCTGTTTCAAAGTCGGTATTTGAAAGTTTATAATGCTCATGCAATAAATGAATTGAATTCACTGAGTATTGAGTTATTATATCCCCACAGCTCTTCAAGATATTTTCTTTGGGTCCATTAGCAACAAGTTTTCCTTTATCTAATACTGCAACATGTGTGATGCAATCAGGAATGTCTTTGTGGCTACAGATCAATAAGATGTTTAACCCTTTTTGAACCAGTTGATTTAAGGCTAATTGTAATAGATTTCTACCGTCTTTATCTAAACCGATGAATGGATTATCTAGAATGATTAATGAGGGGTTCTCAGATAATGCCTTCACAAGCTGAAGCCTTTTGTTCTCGCCATTCGACAGCTGAATCATTGGCTTATTTAATAAATGGTTGAGTCCAAAAAAATCAATCCAATCAGGTGCTAGGTCAAATGAATTGTCGTACAGTATTTCAGCGACAGTTAGTGTTTCTTCTGTGTCAAATGAATTGAATCTTTGCTGGTGATAAAATTGCTGAATATTTTGTTTGTTTTTGAACTGATGTTGTTGATCTACAAAAACAACTTTGAATTGTTTGTCAGTATTACTGTTTAAGCTGATAGTACCATGGTGAAATACTTGATTACTAATTGCTTTACCTAATGTTGTTTTTCCTGATCCACTCTCACCAATGATTGCCCACTGTTGGTTATGATCGATATATAAACAAATATCATCAACCAGTTTATGGTTATTTAAAATAACAGAGACATGGTCAATGTTTATCTGCATGAATGTTATCGTCGGTTTTAGAAAAAAGAAGAAGTGTGTGTCTGGGGTCAATATCAACTTCTTTTATGAAGTTGAAGCCAGCTTCAATTCCATAGGTAATATAGGTTGTAGTTTCCACTGGTATATCACAGGTGTTCAAATGATCAATTATAGCAGTTTTTTCATCATTATTAAGTGCAGACCACTCATTTAAAATCCAGTTTGAATAACTTTTTTTGTACTCCGCTGTGGTTTGTCCAGGTTGCCTTTTTATATCAATTAAAATAAATAAACCTTCATTTTCCAGTCGCATAAAACAGTCACTGATAAAATCTTTTTTCAATTGATCAGTCAAGTGATGTATTGCAAAACTGCTATAAAGTATGTTATATGTTTTCGAATCTTGTTTAATAAGTTCCTCCATTTTACCTCTATGAAAGGAAACTTGTGTGTTTAATTTTTCAGTATTTTTTTTCGCAAATGCGATAGCTTGTTCTGAAAGATCGTAGCCTGTATAGGAGATGATGTCAAAGCTTTGGAGTTGGTTTGCTATTTGCTGTGCATCTCCACAACCCATATCCAATACATGTATTGGTCTACCAGTTGCAAAAATGGTAAGGGAGTCTTGAACATGTTGCCCAAGCTCTTTGTGCTTCATGTAGTTAACCTGAATGATTTTTTGATAAATCTCCCAGTTGCGAATGAAGATTTGGGTGGGGTCAATCGATGATGGCATGTGAATTAGATGCTTTTCATCAGTTGGTCAATAGTCGACTTATGTTTCTCGCTAACACCAACAACAGGAAGTCTGAATGTTTCTTTGACAACATTCAGTTTGCTCAGGTAATATTTAACGCCACTAGGACTCCCTTCAGCAAACATCGACTGAATAATAGGTAGCATTTTTTCGTGTATAGGTCTTGCTTCAGAAAAGTTTCCATGTAAGCAATGATTGACCATTGTTGAAAATTGAAGTGGATAAGCATTGGCAACTACCGATATAACACCAATTGCACCACATGCAATAAGTGGTAGTGTAATGCCATCATCACCACTGATTACTTCAAAACCGGCTGGCTTGTCTTTAATGATTTGCATGATTTGTTCCATATTGCCTGATGCTTCTTTAGTGGCAATAATATTTTTGCAATCACGTGCAATTCTTAATGTTGTTTCGGTGTTTACATTCATTCCTGTTCTTCCTGGTACATTGTACATGATGATGGGAAGGGGAGTTGCTTCGTTAAGCGTTTTGTAGTGTTGGTATATACCTTCCTGACTGGGTTTGTTGTAATAGGGGCTTACCGACAAGATTGCATTGTATCCAGATAGATCAAAATGAGTTAGGTCAGCAGCTATTGCTCTGGTGTTATTGCCTCCAATTCCTGCTACAAGTTTTAGTCGACCTTTATTAAATTGGTTAACTAGTGAAAATACTTTTTGTTTTTCTCCTTTATCTAAAGTTGCATTTTCACCTGTTGTTCCTAGAACTACCAGGTAATCTATCTGACCTGCTATTAGATGTTCAATAAGTTTACTTAATCCTAATTCATCAATATCACCATTTTCTAAAAAAGGTGTAACTATTGCTACACCTGTCCCATTGAAAGCAAAATTATTCATGTTATTTAAAATGCTTTTATTGAACTTGATTGGTTTGTTCTTCCCATCTTCCCATTCTTGAGAATTTTTCAATACGCTCATCAATTCTGTTTTCTGGGTCAATGTCTTTTAATTCCTCGATGGCAGATATAATTTGTTTTTTTAGCATGTTAGCGGCCTCTTGATGGTCCCAATGCGCACCTCCAATGGGTTCTGGAATTACACCATCAACCAATCCAAATCCCAACATATGATCTGAAGTCAATTTAAGCTCTTCAGCAGCTTTTTCTTTTTGGTCCCAGCTTCTCCACAAAATGGAGCTACAGCTTTCAGGTGATATAACCGTATACCAGGTGTTTGCCATCATGTATACTTTATCTCCAACACCAATGCCCATTGCGCCCCCACTAGCACCTTCACCAATGATGATGCAAATAACTGGAACTTTCAAACGAAGCATTTCAAAAATATTTTTGGCAATTGCTTCACCTTGTCCTCTTTCTTCAGCTTCAATACCAGGGAATGCACCCGGGGTATCAACCAATGTGACGACAGGTTTATTGAATTTTTCAGCCAATTTCATGAGGCGGAGTGCTTTTCTGTAACCTTCTGGATTAGCCATGCCAAAATTCCTGATTTGTCGCATTTTGGTATTGACACCCTTTTGTTGACCCAGTATCATTACAGTTTGTCCGTCTATTTTACCAAACCCACCAACTATTGCTTTGTCATCCTTAAAATTTCTGTCCCCATGCAGTTCTACAAAATCCGTACACATTTTTTCGATGTAAGATAAAGTGTAGGGTCTATCTGGGTGTCTGCTCAATTGGACTTTCTGCCAGGGGGTAAGGTTGAGGTGTATTTCTTTTTTCTTTTCTTCAATTCTTTCGTGTAACTGGTTGATAGATTCCGAAAGATCAATTTTATTTTTTTCAGCAGTTTGTTTGAGTTGTTCTATTTGATCAAACAAATCTTTAATGGGTTTCTCGAAATCCAGGAACTGTCGAGTTTGAGAATCAGCCATGTTTTTGATTTAAATTTCAATGGACGTAAAGGTAGTAAAATTTCAATCTTTAGTTTAAGAACCATTTATTTCATTGAAAATCAAATTTTTAATATTGTTAATAACTGTGAAAAAAAATGTTAAATAAATTTTGCATTAATTAAAATCATGTCATAGTTTTGTCAGCATCATGTATTCTGCATGATTTCATCCAATTCTTACGATTTACTTTAATCCTCCAATTCTTACTGATTTACTGCTGTAACTCCAACTTCCTTTGACAAGCTGTTTAAAATTCAATTTTTTAAATCAGTTAAATGTTATCTATGTTACACAGTCGTTTTTTACGCGTTGCTGCAATGCTTATTGCTTCAGCAACAATTTTCAGTTCATGTCAAAAAGATTTGGATCCCAAGACCATGGAGATGGACAAACTCCGTATTCGTGGTACTGTAGGATCTTTGAACCCAATGGCTTCACTTGGAAGAGCAATTTTCTTTGATGCCAATCTATCAAATCCTGTAGGAAATCAATCATGTGCTTCTTGTCACCAGCCTGGTAACGGTTTCGCTGGTCTTGGCGATGGTAATGGTTTCGTTGCAGGTGTTGGTCAGGGTGCAGTTCCTGGAGCATTCGGAGGACGTAAACCACCAGCTGCATCTTATGCAAGTTTTGCTAAAGTGATGACTAAAGAAGCTTTCGTCCCCTTACCAGGTGATATTGGCGTAATCCACGAGCCAGGTTTTGTTTTCAAAGGCGGTTTGTTCTGGGATGGTCGTGCAACTGGTTTAAGATTAGGTAGCCCTGCTGCTGAACAAGCAATTGGTCCTTTCTTGAATCCTGTAGAGCACAACGTTGCTTCAAAAGATGTTGTATTACAGACCATCAAAAATTCAAATTATGCTGATCTCTGGAAGCAAGCTTTCGGAGCAGATTTAGACTTATCAACACCAGCAATGGTTGAAGCCAATTATGATAACGTGGGTAGAGCTATTGCTGCTTATGAAGCATCACAAGAAGTAAACCAGTTTAGTTCTAAGTTTGATGCATACCTCAAAGGCCAAGTGCGTTTAACACCTGCTGAAGCAAGAGGTTTAGCATTATTCAGTGTAAAAGCTGAGTGTTATGGTTGCCACATTGTAGTATCACCAGATGGTGGAATTACCCCTCCATTGTTCACAGATTTTGGATACCATAACATAGGGTTACCTAAAAATACAGCTACTCCTAACAAAGCTAATCTCCTTAATCAAGATTTAGGTTTGGGTGGTGAATTGGAGAAAATTTTACCAAATGGTCAATCTAAATATCCAGCTGATTGGGCAGTTGAAGCAACTAAGAACTATGGTAAGTTCAAGACTCCAACACTTAGAAACGTAGCAGCTGGCGGTAACCGTAGGTATTTCCACAATGGTATGTTCAATTCTCTTGAGCAAGTAGTTCACTTCTACAATACGCGTAGTGTTCCAGGAGCAGGATGGGGTGAAGGTGCAGATTTCGTACCATGGTCAGCATTGGGTGGGCCAGAGGTTAATTTGAACCTTGAAATCCATGGTGCAGGTAACCTAGGTTTGACAGCAGCAGAAGAAGCTGACATCGTGGCCTTCCTCAGAACATTGACTGATGGTTGGAAACCTTCAACAGCTAACAATACTGTTCTCTAACTAAAAACATTAGATAACAAAAACATACTGATTATTTCTATAATCAGAAATCCCCCAGGTTTACCTGGGGGATTTTTTTTCCTTGATTAGAATTTTGGGTTCGTTGTGGGATAAAAAAGAACGATACAAATTTTAGATGAAGTTATTTCTAAAACAATTGAGCATGGATATAAAGGTGGAGTTTATGAGTTATTCCTCAGTTGCTTTAGTATATTATCTCAGAAAATGCTAGTCAAGTAAATTAGGTTCTAATCAAGGTGTTTATTTATTCAATACATCCCTCTTTTTAAATAACTTATTTCGAAAAAACAACATAAAAAAACCCCTTGATGATCAAGGGGTTTTTAGCGGACCGGACGGGACTCGAACCCGCGACCTCCGCCGTGACAGGGCGGCATTCTAACCAACTGAACTACCGATCCTTGTTTGATATTACTATCAAATCGGGTTGCAAAGATAAAGGTTTTGTTTTTATAACAAAATCCTTCTTTAAAAAAATCGTATCAAGTTTTTATCTAAGTCTGTATTCTGGATTTACCCAAACTGGTCTGCCTCCCAATGGCTGTAAAACCCTGGCATTTTTCTCCTCATAAATTTCAGCATATTCACTTAGCTGCTCTGAAGAAATATGAATAGGAGAATCAAAGACAATCCAACTTAATCCATCAGGATTTGGCGTTAAATCTAAATTTGGTGTAGTTAATGAACCATTGTAGCTGTAGTATTTTCCTGATGTTTTTGGCAATAAATCATAAGCATTGAATCGTCTTGGTATTGAGTTTGTTCCTGCTGTTAGTGGAGAATTTTCAAAAAGCAGTTCGAGTTTTTCATTATCTCTTCTTGTCGCTTGTATAAAAACTCCAAAAACAGCGATTTTTCCATCGTTTGATACGTGAACAAAATGGACTTCCATGGCTGATTTATTTCCTCTTAAGGCATGTTCACTATCGCGATGAAAATGAAATTGATCAAGATCATATCGCTTACCTCTAATCGTGATATAATTATCTCCATTTACATGTATTTTAAGATAATCACCATGGTTATTAATAATGTTGTGCTCGTTCAATGAAAATGGCTCATAATGAATTACGGGGTCCTTTGACTCAAATTTTTTAGTATCCTTAGGGATGTCAATTGGCGTTTGTCCGCTTAAGTTACCTAAGTTAGGGAAGCTTGATCTTCTGGAACTATGAGACAGTTCAAATTCCATCAAGGCCAGTTCAGCTTTCTTGGATAATGGTTTTGAAGAGGCTGGGAGTGTTGGCTGCTGAACAATTTCATTTTTATCCTTAGAACATCCATACAATAATACCAGGCTTAGCGCCACTGATAGTGTTTTTTTCATTGAAGTTTAATTAAATGGTGAATGGGATTTCTCGGGATTTTGGGATGGAATTGTATTTCCGAGGATAGCGGTAGGTGAATATATGAAAAAGTAGGTTACATACTTGAAGAACAGCAGATTTACTCAGGAAATTATGCTCCTAATTCGCGCTCGATTTCTTCCATTTGGACAATATCCCATGCTTCTGATTCTGTTGGCGTTGTATTTAGTTTTTCTAACGTGCCCCATGTATTCAGCTGAGTTTTAACTTTATCATTGATGTTACAAACCACAAATGACTTATTCAATGCTGTTTGCATTTCAGCTATAGCTAAAAGTCCAGGGGCAAATCCTTCAACTATTTGTTCGACCTGTGAAATGTTCAAAATAAGGCTTTTGGTATCTTCTTCCTGTTTTTTTGCAATTATTGCTTGTAAATCGGCTGACATATTAGCAGTCAATTCATTATCCAATAGGGTAATGACATGGAAAATTTCTTTGGTATCAATTTTGACGTTCATTTGTGTAGTTCTTAAATCTTCTCTTAAATGAGCCACAAAGATACCTAAATTGTTGGGTGAATCAGTGTCAGAAGTAATCTGAGAATTATTCATTATTATTGTATCAATTGAAAATCCTATCTATATGGATAATAATTTTTCAGCTCAGGTAAAAGAAATCATTTCCTACAGCAGGGAAGAGGCGTTAAGGTTAGGTAATGATTTCATTGGGACAGAACATTTACTTTTAGGTGTTATCCGTGAAGGGGAGAATACTGCTTTAAAAGTGCTTCAAAACCTCAATATTGATTTATACGAATTAAGAAAGGAGGTTGAGATGGCTGTTAAGGATAAATCAGGTAAGAATATCCAAAATATCAATAGCCTACCTTTAACAAGACAAGCAGAAAAAGTTATTAGGGTTACTGTGCTGGAAGCAAAAGCACTAAAAAGCCCCATGGTGGAAACAGAACATTTGTTGCTATCTATCCTCAAGAATAAAGAAAATATTGCGACACAAATTTTAAATCAATTTGATGTTGATTATGACTTGTTCCGTAATGAATTAGGGACTGTGAAGAGCAATGAAATAAAAAGTGAATTCTCTGATGAACCAGAAGAAGAATTTGATGAAGAAAGAAAGGCTGCTCAGCAAAAAGCAAGACCAGCTCAGGCAGGTGGAAAATCCAAAACCCCTGTATTGGATAATTTTGGAAGAGACATCACCAAATTAGCAGAATCTGGCTCATTAGATCCTATTGTTGGAAGAGAAGCTGAGATTGAACGTGTTTCACAGATTCTTTCAAGAAGAAAAAAGAACAATCCAATTTTAATTGGTGAGCCAGGTGTGGGTAAAACAGCCATAGTAGAGGGACTTGCCTTGAGAATTGTTCAAAGAAAAGTATCAAGAGTTCTTTTTGACAAGCGAGTTGTTTCTCTTGATTTAGCTGCTTTGGTAGCTGGCACAAAATACAGAGGACAGTTTGAAGAGAGAATGAAAGCCATCATGACTGAATTGGAGAAGAACAGAGATGTGATTCTTTTCATTGATGAAATTCATACCATAGTTGGTGCCGGTGGTGCCAGTGGTTCTCTTGATGCATCTAATATTTTTAAACCAGCATTGTCTCGTGGAGAGTTGCAATGTATTGGTGCATCAACATTAGATGAATACCGCATGCACATTGAAAAAGATGGCGCATTAGACAGAAGATTCCAAAAAGTATTGGTTGAACCACCCTCGGTAGATGAAACTATTCAGATTTTAAATAATATTAAAGGCCGTTACGAAGAATACCACAATGTTGATTATGCTGGCGATGCCATTGAAGCTTGTGTAAAGCTCAGTGATCGTTACATGACAGACAGGTTATTGCCTGATAAGGCTATAGATGTATTGGATGAAGTTGGTGCTAGGGTGCATTTAAAAAACATAAATGTGCCTGATGAAATTATTGAGCTTGAGAAAAAGATAGAGGACATTAAGTTAGAGAAGAATAGGGTAGTGAAGAGTCAACGTTTTGAAGAAGCAGCAAGCCTTCGTGATACAGAAAAGAAACTTCAAGAAGAATTAGAAACAGCAAAATCAAAATGGGAAGAAGAATCAAAGCATAAACGTTTTCCAATTGCTGAAGAAGATATAGCTGAAGTGGTAAGTATGATGACAGGTATACCTGTTAAAAGAATGGTACAGGCGGAAACCGAAAAGTTACGCAACATGGCCACAGAAATGAAATCTCTTGTTGTTGGACAAGATGATGCTATTTCCAAGGTGGTGAAAGCTATCCAGAGAAACAGAGTTGGTTTAAAGGATCCTAAAAAGCCAATTGGCACATTTATATTCCTCGGCCCAACAGGGGTTGGTAAGACTGAATTGGCGAGAGCATTATCACGTAATATGTTTGATTCTGAAGATGCGTTGATCAGAATTGACATGAGTGAATACATGGAGAAATTTACTGTTAGTAGACTAATTGGTGCGCCTCCAGGTTATGTGGGTTATGAAGAAGGTGGTCAGCTTACTGAAAGAGTAAGAAGAAAACCCTACTCAGTTATCCTCTTAGATGAAATAGAAAAGGCACATCCAGATATTTATAATATTCTATTACAAGTATTAGATGATGGTCAGCTTACTGATGGTCTAGGAAGAAAGGTTGATTTCAAAAATACACTCATTATCATGACTTCCAACATTGGTGTTCGCCAATTGAAAGATTTTGGTGATGGTGTTGGATTTGCTACCAGTGCCCGTCAGGCTAATGCAGAAGAAGCAAGTAAAGCTGTAATTGAGAAAGCATTGAAGAGAACGTTTTCTCCTGAATTCTTGAATAGGGTTGATGACGTTATTATTTTCAATTCACTCGAAAAGCATCACATATTTGAAATCATTGATATCCTGATGAAGGGTGTTATGAAAAGATTGTCCAACCTTGGTTTCTCCCTAGAGCTTACAGAAGAGGCAAAAGACTTCATTGCTGATAAAGGATATGATCAGCAATTTGGAGCAAGGCCTTTGCATAGGGCAATTCAGAAGTATTTAGAAGATCCGTTGGCTGAAGAAATTCTAAATATGAATATCAAGGCTGGGGATGTGATGTTGGCTGATCTGGACAAAGAAAATCAAAAAATTATTTTCTCCATAAAGCCTACATTGCCTGAAAAGAAGGAAAAATCAAAGGCATAATCAACTACAACTCTATTAACTTTGTCCCGGTTTAAACCGGGACTTTTTTATGTTCATTACAGAGATAGGAACAGATATCACAAAAGCAAAATTCTTGTTAGAACAAGATGAGGTTGTGGCTATCCCAACAGAAACTGTCTATGGTTTAGCAGGCAATGGCTTAAATCCGGTTGCAATTGCAAAAATCTATGCAGCAAAAAATCGGCCACAGTTTAATCCATTGATATTGCATGTCGCAAATGAAACTCAGTTACAAAAATGGGTTAAACATATACCGTCTGCGTGTTATAAATTATTAGAAAAGCTTTCTCCAGGTCCGATTACTTATTTGCTAGAAAAATCAGATACCGTACCAGATTTAGTTACTGCTGGTAGTCGATATGTTGCCATTCGCCTACCAGCCCATGAGCTTACCTTAGCGCTATTGAGCCAGTTGGAGTTTCCTTTAGCTGCACCAAGTGCGAATCCATCAGGCTATGTTAGTCCTGTTACCAGCATGCATGTCTTTGAGGGTTTATCAGGTGTGATTCCCTATATTTTAGAAGGTGGACAAGCAAAGGTTGGATTAGAGTCGACTATAGTTGGATTTGATGGGGATAATGTAATTGTTCATCGATTAGGTGGAATTAGCATTGAAACATTAGAAGAGGTATCGGAAAGTAAAGTAGAAATTAAACTGGCTCATGCTTCACCAACAGCACCAGGGCAATTAAAAAGTCATTATGCTACTAATAAGCAGTTGATAATTGGAGATATCGAACAATTATCAAAAGATTATGCTGGAAAAAAAATAGGGGTGATATCTTTTCAAACAAAATATCAACTTCCTGATTCAATATCTTTTCAACTTTCAGCAAGTGGAAATATTAATGAAGCAGCAACTGCATTATTCAATGTCATGCGTATACTTGATAAATCGGATGTCGCAATAATTCTTGCTGAAAGATTTCCAGAAGTAGGGTTGGGTATGGCGATAAATGATAGATTGCAAAGAGCTGCTCATCCAAAAATTTAGTTTACTCAAATAGTTCACTAAGTTCAAGCCATCGTAATTCTTTTTCATCAAGTAGATCTGTTATTTCTTTAAATCTTGACGATAGTTTTTCAATCTTTGTATAGTCCAAAGATTCATTATTCATTTCTGTGGTTATAGTTTCCTTCTCCTTACTTAATTTTTCTATTTCTTTTCCAAGTAATTCGAACTCTCTTTTTTCGTTGAAAGATGCTTTTTTCTTATTTGTATTTGAAACAATTCCAGGATTACTAGTTTCTATTGATTTGGATTTAGGTTGCTGATCTTTTTCTTTTTTTTCTTGTTCCTCTCTGTACTCAGCGTAGTTTCCGGGAAAATCTTTGATGACACCATTTCCTTCAAATACAAAGAGGTGATCAACGATGCGATCCATGAAATACCTATCATGACTAATAATAATAAGACAACCTTGGTAGTCCATTAAAAAGTTTTCCAACACGGATAATGTAGGTAAATCTAGGTCGTTGGTAGGTTCGTCTAGTACAAGGAAATTCGGATTCTTAAATAAAATACTCAGTAAATGCAATCGTCTTCTTTCACCACCACTTAGTTTACTAATGTAATTGTATTGTTGATCTGGAGTAAATAGAAACAATTCTAAGAATTGTGCAGCACTAAGAGAGCCTCCTTTTGCTAGTGGGAAAGTTTCTGCAATATTCTTGACAAATTCAATAACGCGAAGGTCTTGCTTGATGACTAAACCTTGCTGAGAATAGTTGCCAAATATGATGGTGTCACCAATATTAACTTTACCACTGTCCGGTTCTTCAATACCCTGTAGAATATTGATAAATGTTGATTTTCCAGCTCCATTCTTACCAATAATACCAACTCTCTCTCCCCGTTTGAATGTATAGTCGAATCCAGAGAGAATAACTTTATCGCCAAATGATTTATAAACCTTCTTGAGTTCAGCAATTTTACCTCCCAATCTGCTCATTTTTATTTGCAATTCCACTTGCTTATCCTCAATTCTTTGCTTGGCTATTTTTTCTATTTCATAAAAATTATCCTGTCTGCTTTTTGATTTGGTAGTCCTTGCTCTCGGTTGTTTTCGCATCCACTCCAGCTCTTTCCTATACGAATTTCTTGCTTTATCAATAGTAGCTTGTTCACTTTCAATTCTCGCTGCTTTTTTTTCAATATAATTTTGATAATCCCCTTTATAAACGAAGATTTTACTATTGTCAAGTTCCCATATTTCATTACAAACACTATCAAGAAAATACCTGTCATGCGTTACCAATAATAAGGTGATATTTTCTTTGTCGAGGTAATGTTCCAGCCACTCCACCATTTCAATATCAAGATGGTTTGTTGGTTCATCCATGATTAATAAACAGTGAGTGTTGTCGAATCCAATATCAATAAGCGTTTTTGCAAGGGCAACTCTCTTTCTTTGTCCGCCACTTAGCGTTGACATCGGCTGGTCGAGGTGGTGAATATTTAATTTGCTAAGTATTAACTTGACCTTTGCATCAAAGTCCCATGCATTTTTCTCTTCCATCTCAATGATAGCTGATGCAATTTTTTCTTCATCATTGGCATCTTGTGCTGCTTCATAATTTTTTATGGCATTGAGTTTGGGATGATCGTGAGCAAATATGTTATCAAGAATATTTGAGCTTTCAAAGAAAAAAGGATCTTGTTCAAACAATATCGTTCTAACCTCTTTGTTGATCCAGCATTTACCTTCATCCGCTGTTTCAATACCTGCCAGGATTTTAAGTAGTGTTGATTTTCCAGAACCGTTTTTGGCGATTAGTGCTATTTTGTCACCTTCGTTTATATGGAATGTTAAGTCTTTGAATAAGGGCTTAATACCATACGATTTTCCCAGCTGCTCTACCGAAACATAATGCATGATGCAAAGATACAAACAGATCGTTGTTTGATGGGTTTTACCTGCTGATGAATAAAATAATTAAACAAAGAATAATCGTCAATAGAATGACTACAGGGACTTTTAGTTTTTCAATAAATTCTTTACGCTGCTTAATCCTCAGTTGCTCATCCCAAGAAGATTGCTGTTCAGGATGCTTTTTCAGTAAGTTTTTCAACTGGTCAATTAACCTTAATTGGTAAGTTGAAGAAAGTGATGATGAAGATTGCTTGGCTAGCTGAATAACAGTTTTCTCGAGTTTGTTATCATTTTCTTCAAGAATTCGTTCAAGCCTATTTGAGTTGTATAAATTGAGTAAAATGTCTAATAAATGAAAATTGTCAGCGCTGAAACTATCCATTTCATGAATAACACGTTCAGTATTGATAAACAATTGAAGAATTTGATCAGTACTTATGGCACTATCCAGATCATAGCCCTTTGATTTTTCAAGCCATCTTTGGTAATGGTATTCCTCTCTTTTTTGTGGATTGGATAAAATCTCATAGGCCTGTTGTAATTCCCTGTAATGACTTGTAGCGGTTGAAGACCCCTCTGTTTTGTCGGGGTGATATTGCATGGCTAGTTTCCTGAATGCCCTTTTAATTGTAATAAAATCAGCATTAGGCTCTACTTGTAGCATTTTGTAGTAGTCTTTTACCTGCATCTTTCAAAGTTATTAATTCTCAATACAAATTTTCTTTAGTATCCACAAATGATCCTAAATCGAAAGAATTGTTATCGATAAAAGAATATGATCAAACAGTAAGTAAAAACGTAACCTTATTCTTAAAAGCTAAGTCTTATTCAGATTTTTAAAGATAGGAAACACCTGGTACTTTCAAAACCAGTTCACTTCCAAAATGACCTGCTGGAGTTTGGTAACCTGAAGCCCAATTTCCTTGCAATATCTCTTTGGCAATAATCAGTGAAGCATGTGCAGTAAATGTATAGCCTTCTGGACCAACAAGCCTTATAATCTTGCTTTCACCTGTTTCATTTATTCTTTTACCCCAAACAAGTGATTTTCCGTTGGTTCTCATGCTTTCATTCGGACCGGCTGGTCTTTGGTCGATTTTCTTCTTAACGTAATTTCTGATCAGGGTTGTTTGTAATAGCCAATTGAAGTAACGTTGATACTTCATCCGTTTGAAGACCTTTGGTTTAACGGCAAAGAAGGTTTCAATATTGGGTATGCCTGTAGTATGGTGTGCGGTACTTATATCACCCCATGGTATGCTCATTACAAAAAGATGTTTATTGCCAAAATCGACATACATTCCATTTTCACCCAGCGGAGCTTTGGTGATTTTCCCATTTACTCTTTTGGCGCCACCTTCTCCCAATTTTTCAGCCATAGTTGTTGCTGTTCCATGTGATATTGAACTGCCGATTGATGCAAAAGCAAGTTGAAGTGATTGGGTACCGGGTAAGGATTCACTTATTTTTTTTGCAACTGAATCTGTTGGGACAACATCAAAACCAACACCAGGCATAAGCATGCAATTTGCATTTTTTGCTAATTCATTGTATGTCTTTACGAGTTCAAAACAGGAAATATCTCCGTTGATATCTGTATAATGAACTTGATTTCTTATACATGCTTCCACCATTTGTTTTGCAGTTTTGCTAAAGGGTCCAGCTGCATGTATAACCAGCTTTTGTCCATGTAATAGTTTATCTAGTCCACTGGAATCTTGGAGGTCTACTATACGGTATTCTAAATTTAATTCAGTCGCAAGTGCTTGTACGGCATCTTTATTGCGGCCAGCAAGAAGAGGTTGCAGTCTATACGCTTTGGATAGTCTTGCAATAAGTGCTCCCGTGTAGCCATTTGCGCCATATAGTACAAAATCGTTCTGCATATTCAAACTACACTAAAGATAGTATCTTTGTGCAAATAGATGAGTATATGACAGAATTAGATAAGATAAGGGAAGCGGTTGATTATATTAAATCTAAAGTTTCAAGTGAAATAAAGGTAGGTGTAGTTTTAGGAAGTGGGCTCGGTTCATTTACTGATCAGATTGTAGTTGATCAAGAAATACCTTATTCTGCGATACCTAATTTTCCTGTTTCAACTGTAGAAGGGCATAGCGGGAAATTGGTTTTTGGTCGATTAGGTAATGTGAAATTGGTTGTTATGGCAGGGAGATTTCATTATTATGAAGGTTATTCTCCTAATGAGGTTGTTTTACCGATTCGTGTAATGAAATTATTAGGTGTAAATCATCTTTTCTTATCCAATGCAGCTGGGGGTGTCCACCCTGATTTTAAAGTTGGAGATTTAATGATTATCAAAGATCATATCAGTTTTGCGATTCAAAATCCATTGTTAGGCAAAAATATACATGAATTTGGTCCCAGATTCCCAGATATGAGCGAACCATATTCAAAACGTTTAATAAATAGCGCAGTTGAAATAGCAAAATCGAATAACATTCAACTTCACACGGGTGTGTACTTTGGAGTAACTGGTCCCACATTTGAAACAAGAGCAGAATACAAGATGATTAAACTTGTTGGCGCAGATGCTGTTGGTATGAGTACTGTTCAGGAAGTTATTGTTGCTGTGCATTGTGGTATGGAAGTATTTGCTATGAGTGTAATTACGGATTTAGGTATAAGAGATGAGGAAAATATTATTACTCATCAAGAGGTATTGGATGCAGCTAATGCTGCAACCCCCAAATTAACGGCTATTTTTAAAAAGCTTATTCAAACCATTAAATAAGGTTGGGTATTTAGATCATATCACGATGTATTGGATGATTAGTAAACAAAAACTTAATTTTAATTATCGGTCAATTACAGCTGGTGTATTTTTTTTAATTTCTATACTTTTCTATTCATTAGAAACCAATGCGCAGGGTCGAGGTGGGATGGGTAGGGCGATGCAAGGAATGGGATCAAGGTTCAGTAGTGGCGGAGGTGGCGGAGGGGGCTCCGACTCACTTTCATTTGAAAAACGAAAATTCTCCGATGATTCCGTTAACGTGAGATTTAGGTATTTAGATACTGCTCGTTATAGTTTTTTTGATTCATCGATATCGGATTTCTATAAGCGAGTTCCCATGAAACCTGAGTTTGTCCAGATTGGACACAATGGAAATGCAATACGGCCATTGTTGTTTTCACCACTTCGGTTGCCAGGATGGGACATGGGTTTTCATGCCTTTGATCCTTACGCTTTAACGATAGCCGATACGCGTTTCATGAATACGACTAAGCCCTTTACAGAATTAGGCTATTTGGTGGGCAGTAAGGCGGAGCAACAAATTAGCATTTTGCATACACAAAATATTTCGCCCGACTGGAATTTTGTAATTCAATATCGCTTGATTAATGCGCCAGGAACATTTAATTCTCAGAATACCAATCATAATAATTTCAGATTCAACTCTGACTTTACTTCAAAGAACCAAAGATACCATGCCTATCTTATTGCAATGTCAAATGCATTACAGAGTTCTGAAAATGGGGGTATTCAGGATGAAGCGTTCTTAGTGAATCCCAATCCTGCTTACGAGGATAGATTCAATATTCCTACTAATTTGGCGGCGACTGCATTTTCTTCAAGAAACTTTTTCAATGTAAAATTGATTACAGGTAATCGTTATGTCGATAAACATTATCTGTTGCGTCAACAATATGATTTTGGAAAAAAAGATTCTATTGTCACCGATAGCTCTGTTGTGCGCTACTTCTTGCCTAAGTTGAGGTTTGAAAATACTACTCAACTCAGCAACTACAAGTACGAGTACCTCGATGTTCAAGCTTTTGGATCAGCTGAGTTTTATGAAAAAAATTACGCCATGACTACTGTTCCAGATACTGTAAATTATAAAACAGGGCTGGATATTCTTAAAACTGATTTTTCGTTGATTCAGTTTCCCGACTCAAAAAATCCACTTCAATTTATCAAGGCAGGAGCTACTTTTTTACTTTATACACCAACTACTGAACCTGCTGGAAATCGATTCACTAATACAATTGTGCATGGTGAGTATAGAAATAGAACCCGTAATAAGAAATGGGATATGTTATTGTATGGGGAATTTTTTGCACTAGGTAGGGATTTAGGTAACTATAGGGTGAAAGCAAATTTACAACGTTCATTGGGGGATAAATTTGGTGCATTAGAGTTAGGTTTTGAAAATATCAATCGTTCGCCATCTGATGTATTTAGTAGAAATATATCATTCCCTGTAGTAAGAGTAGCGGATTTAAGTAATGAAAATGTGACTGCATTAACTGGGAGTCTTTATTTCTCGAAAATTAAAACCAGGTTGAGTTTAGAATATTTCCTGGTTTCAAACTATACTTATTTCAAGGGGTTCAGAGAAGCGGATCAGTATGCTCCTTTGTTTAATTTTGTCAGAACAGGAATCAGCAAAGAGACGAATTTGAGTAGACGCTGGAAATGGTATTTAGATTTCTATTTACAGACGGTTACGGGGAATGCACCTATACATTTACCATTAGTTTATACCAGAAACAGGTTAGCTTATGAAGGGAAGCCATTCAGAAATCTTGTTATTTCTTCAGGTTTGGATTTCAGGTATTATAGTCCCTATTTTGCTGATAATTACTCCCCGGTATTAGGACAATTCTTTTACCAGTCAGACAAAAAGATTGCCATTCGTCCGGATGTTGCTGCCTATACCAATTTCAGAATTAGAAGTTTTACTACTTATGTTAGGGTCGAGAATTTAAATACGGTTACCCAAAGATTTGGTTTTGGGTTCAAAGACAATAACCTAGCAGCACCTCTTTATCCTAATCCAGGTATGGTTTTTAGGTTAGGTATCTTTTGGAATTTTGTCAATTAAAAGGGTGTTAATTCTTGGCCAGTTCTTTTGATATTCAAAAGAAATTGTAATTTTGTGTTGTGAAGAAACTGCTCTCCATATTTCTTTTAGTCATTTACACAGCTACTAGCAGCGGTACGGTAATGAATGCTCATTTTTGTATGGGCGAGTTAGCGGGTATCAGTATAGGAGAGAAAGAACAAGAGGCATGTGGTTATTGTGGTATGGAAGATGCCGGTTGTTGTCATGATTTGCAGCAAGTTATTAAGATCGATAATAGTCAACTGCAAAAGACGACCTCAATTTCTCTTGATAGTTATCTTTATACTCCATTAGAAACATCCATACATCAGGAGGTTTACGCTGAACTAGATAAATATAAATCACTAGCGTTAACATTACCTCATTATTTAGGTAATCCCCCAGTTTATTTGCGCAATTGCGTTTTCAGAATTTGATTAATTAGGTTAGTTATCAATGTTATTTTCATCAGTTAGATGAAAACAATCCGTTGGTCTACAAATTTGTAAACTAAATGCTATATCTAATCTTAAAATCATTTGAAATGAAAACAATATTATCAACTATCGTCTTATTTGTATTTTTCTCCATTTCTGCAACAGCTCAAAAAAAAGAAGAAATAAAGGTTTGGGGTAACTGCGGAATGTGTAAAAAAGTGATTGAAACAGCTGCTACATCTGCTGGTGCGAGCAAAGCGAGCTGGAGTGAAGAGACCAAAATCTTGTCTGTTGCCTTCAATGCTAAAAAAACTGATGCTTCAAAAATTCAGCAAGCAATTGCTGCTGCTGGTTATGATACCCAGGATTTTACTGCACCTACAGAAGTGTATAATAAACTGCATGGATGCTGTCAGTATGAAAGAAAGCAATCATCTGTTGTTAGGGCATCTGAAGAAAAGATGGATTGCTGCAAGAATGGTGTCTGTGAAAAAGGAAAAGATTGCCAGGATTGTAAAGATGGCAAGTGCATGAAAGAAAAGGCTTGTCAGAATTGTAAGGATGGAAAATGTGAGAATGGCATGGAGTGCAAGAATTGTAAAAACTGCAGCAAACACTAAATCACAAACCTATTTAAAGGATTTTTTAAATATTTCGCGGGCGCTACGCGCCCGCGAAATAAACATATTTAAATATGAATTACATATTTAAATATGAGGAATCTTGTTTATTCAAGCATAAATTATTCGGGTATGAAAAAGTTTATTTTCTCTTTAGGTATACTTCTATTAAATGTTATTGTAAGTGAGGCGCAAATCAAAAAAGCAACCCTGCAAGCGAGTGGTTTAACCTGTGCAATGTGTGCAAAGTCTGTATATACGAATTTAACTTCTTTGAGCTTTGTTGATAATGTGGATACTGATTTGAATGCTTCATCCTTTGTCATCAATTTTAAGGATGGCCAGCATGTTGATCCAGAAGCCATCAGAAAGAAAGTTGAAGATGCAGGTTTTTCAGTTTCACAACTCCATTTGGAGTTTGATGCTAATAACCATAAGATTGAGCATGATACACATTTAAAAGTGGGGAATAGTTTTTATCATTTCGTTAATGTAAAGTCTAAAGAATACAATGGACCAATTACTATTCATGTGATTGATAAGGAGTTTTTAACGCCTAAAGACCATAAGAAGATTGTTGGAGGGTCTAATCTCGACTGTTATAAACCGGGAAATAGCACTAAATGTGTGGTGCCGAATCACGAGGTTCATGGTTTGAATATTTATCATGTTACCATAAAATGAGAAAGCTAATTGTATTGGTGGTCATTGTCCTGGTTTGGACAAGCCACAGCAGTATAACTGCACAGGAGTTGTATGTTTTTTCAGATCCTGCTTCAAATGTTCCTGCAAAATCATTGTCATTGAAGTATGCAGGTAAATACATGAATGAGCAAAGGCAGCGTGAGGGGCTGAATCAATTTGAATCAGTTCTCATGAATCGACAAATGGCTGAGGCTTCTATAGGGCTGAATAAGAAATGGATGCTAAGGTCTGGGTTTACTTTCAGTGACATGTATACCGATAGGGTCGTGAAATGGGAGTCTGTGAACCTGTATGCTAAATATAGATTTTTGAGTAATGATGATGTACATAAACATTTCAGGGCAGCTGCTTTTCTAAGGGGAGTATACAGCACAAATGATTTAAAATTTGATGAATTAACCAGCGATGGTGATCAGTCGGTCCTTCAAGCAGGATTAATTTTAACCCAACTCGTAGGTAAATTGGCTGTTTCTGGTACATTAGCTTGGACAGAAGTAGTTGATGGTGAGAGATGGCTTAAATATGTTGGACCGCGTCAATTCGGTTATCAAAGCCTCAATTATTCACTTTCTTCCGGGTATTTACTTTTTCCCAGAAAATATAAGAGCTACAAACAAACTAATTTTAATATTTATCTGGAGCTCATTGGAAGTCAGGGAATAGATCGAATGGTTGGCTTTTTGGATCTTGCTCCTGCTGTACAGTTTATACTAAATAGCAATACCAAAATAAACATGGGCTATCGGTTCCAATTAACAGGCAATGCTTTTCGGATGGCAAACGCAAATCCAAGCCTTTCTTTGAGTGTTGAAAGGACTTTTTTCAATACATTTAAGAAATAAAACTGGTGATGAAAGCTTTGCGTAAGTTTATTTCTTTTTTAGGTGGACTTTTTACCAAAAAGGAATGTTGCAAATAAGCATCAAATACTTGTTTTGTAACACCTTGGATCATGTTGAATGCAATTATCCGTTTTTCGGTTAGGAATAAATTAGTTATTGGACTCTTAACTTTAGCCTGGATCATTTGGGGCGTTTTTCAATTGATTAAGTTACCAGTTGATGCGCTACCTGATATTACTTCAAATCAGGTTCAGGTTATTACTGTTTCGCCAACGCTTGGTTCTCTAGAAGTTGAGCGCCTGATAAGTTTTCCTATTGAACAAGCGACTTCCAATATTCCCGGAATTAAAGAAATCAGGTCCATTTCAAGGTTTGGTTTATCGGTAGTAACCATTGTTTTTGATGATGACAAGGATGTATATTGGTGCCGTCAACAGGTCAGTGAGCGGATGACAATGGTTCGGGATGAAATTCCAAAAGAAGCGGGTTCCCCAGAATTAGCGCCAGTTACGACTGGTCTAGGGGAAATTTACCAATATGTAGTAAAGCCTAAAAAGGGTTATGAAAGCCAGTATGATTTAACTGAATTGAGAACAATTCAGGACTGGATCATCAGGCGTCAGTTAATGGGTACGCCAGGTGTTGCAGATGTAAGCAGTTTTGGTGGTAAGCTTAAACAATATGAGGTAGCTATTGATCCAGCCAAAATGAGAAGCCTTGGTATTTCATTAGATCAAGTGTTTAACGCCCTTGAAAAAAACAACCAGAATTCTGGTGCAGCTTATATCGAAAAAGGTCCTAGTTTATTGTTTATTCGAACTGAAGGTTTAGCAAAAAATATTGAAGAGATCGGCTCCATATTTTTGACTACATCTTCAGCTGGTACACCAGTTTATATAAAAGATGTAGCTGATGTGCGTATAGGAAGTCCCATTCGTTATGGTGCACTTACCTATGAAGATAAAGGCGAAGTTTCTGGTGCTGTTGTCTTGATGCTCAAAGGTGAAAATGCTTCAGAAGTAATTAAGGGGATTGAACACCGGATGAAACAAATTGAGAAAACTTTACCTGAAGGTGTTGAGATCAAGACATTTTTAAACAGGACAAAAATGGTAAACCGTACACTGAATACGGTTAAAACAAACCTGCTTGAAGGGGCGCTAATTGTATTGTTGATATTGGTGTTTTTCTTGGGGAATTTAAGGGCGGGTCTTATTGTAGCTTCGGTAATTCCTTTAGCAATGCTATTTGCCATAGGAATGATGAATTTATTTGGGGTATCAGGTAATTTAATGAGTTTGGGGGCTTTGGATTTTGGCCTGATAGTGGATGGTGCAGTCATTATTGTGGAAGCAGTATTGCACAGATTACATACTAAACATAAAGGGCTAATTCGATTATCAAATTCTGAGTTGAATGAAACTGTGGAACAGGCGGCGAGTAAGATGATGAATGCTGCTGTGTTTGGACAAGTAATTATTTTGATTGTTTATATCCCTATTCTTTCATTATCAGGTATTGAAGGAAAAATGTTTAAACCAATGGCACAAACAGTTGCGTTTGCATTGGTGGGCGCATTCATATTATCGCTTACTTATGTCCCAATGATTACAAGTCTTGGACTCAGTAAAAAACTAGTTGAAAAAGAGAATTTTTCTGATCGCATGATGAATGCATTACAGAATAGGTTTAAAAAAATATTATCCTCTTTTTTACTTCATCCTGCCAAAGTAGTTATTTCAGCAATAGCGCTATTCATTATTTCAATTTTTATTGCCTCAACACTAGGGGGAGAGTTTATTCCAGAATTAGAGGAAGGTGATTTTGCTATCGATGCCAGGCTAATGACTGGTAGTACGCTGCAAGAAACAATAAATGCGACTACTCAAGCAGTTACTGAACTCAAGAAATTTCCAGAGGTTAAGAGTGTAGTGACAAGAATTGGTGCAAGTGAAATTCCCACTGATCCCATGCCAATTGAGATGACTGATATTATTGTGAATTTAAAAGATAAGAAAGAATGGACCAGTGCTGAAAGTTATGATGAACTAGCTAATAAAATGAGTGAAGCTATTGGAAAAGTTCCAGGATTAACTGGTGGTTTTCAATATCCTGTGCAAATGAGATTTAATGAACTAATCGCCGGAGCAAAGCAAGATGTGGTATGTAAAATATTTGGTGAGAATTTGGATACACTTGCTCATTATGCATCTGCTTTTGAAAAAGTAATTCAAACTGTGAATGGTGCTAAAGATATTTTTGCTGAAAGAGTAACAGGATTGCCTCAGGTGGTTATAAAATATAAAAAACAAGCCATAGCTGCATATGGTCTAAATATTACTGATGTAAACAGAATACTTAGGGCTTCTTTTGCTGGAGAGATTGCTGGCCAAGTTTATGAAAACGAGAGAAGGTTTGATTTGGTTTTGAGGTTGAAAGGAAATAGTCGTGATGATTTAATCGATTTACAACAACTAATATTAACAACTGCTAATGATAACAATATCCCATTAAATCAAGTGGCTGAAGTGGTAATTGAAGAAGGCCCCAATCAAGTGCAAAGAGAGGATGCCAAGCGAAGAATAACAGTTGCTTTCAATGTGCGTGATAGAGATGTTCAATCTGTTGTTGAAGAAGTACAGTCAAAAATCGATAAGCAAGTTAAGCTTCCACCAGGATACTATGTGAAATTTGGTGGTCAGTTTGAAAATTTAGCTGAGGCAAAAAGCCGACTAATGATAGCGGTTCCGATTGCGTTATTGCTTATTCTATTAATCCTTTATTTCTCTTTTGGTTCTATGAGGTATGGGTTACTTATTTACTCAGCTATTCCTTTATCAGCGATAGGAGGTATCATTTTACTTTGGCTTCGCGATATGCCTTTTAGTATTTCAGCTGGTATTGGCTTTATTGCATTATTCGGTGTAGCAGTTTTAAATGGTATTGTCTTGATTACTGAATTCAATCGAATCAAGATAAAACAAATGTTGAGTATTAATGAAATTGTAATAGAAGGGACTACCTCTAGAATTAGACCAGTTTTGATGACTGCGGCAGTCGCTTCACTTGGATTTTTACCCATGGCGCTTAGTACAAGTTCAGGTGCTGAAGTACAGCGACCATTGGCAACGGTAGTAATCGGGGGACTGGTATCTGCAACGTTGCTGACACTCTTCGTTTTACCTGTGCTATATGTTTGGGTGGAAAAAAGAAAGTTAAAGGGTGTGAAGCAAGTATTAGCTTCACTATTTATCTTGGTTTTGCCTTGCCTTTTACAAGCTCAATCTGCTGAGCGGGTAATTTCCCTTGATTCAATTTTAAACTATGCTGATAACCATGCTTACATACTAAAAATTGATGAAAAGCGAATTCAGCAAAATGAATACTTAAAAAACCGGCCAGCACAACTTCCAAACACATCTTTTGGTATAGAGTATGGAAATATCAATAGTGCATTTAATGATACCAGATTTTTTATCAACCAGGGATTGCAATTACCTTCTGTTTATAAAAGACAACAAGCAATATATCAAAGTAATATTGCTGTAGAATCGGCAAGAAAAAATTTAGACAAAGCTGAACTGCATTTGAATATACGCCAATTGAGCTTTAGGATAATGGACCTCGATAGGAGAGCTAAACTGCTTGATGAAATAGAAAATAATTTTAAAGAGTGGAGAAGGATAGCGTTACTCCAAACACAGACTGGAGAAATTCAGAAAGCTATTTTTAATGCAATAGATGTGCAGTTAAATCAGCACCGTATTCAAAAAGAACAATTATTGTCAGATAGAAAATTATTGATTCAGGACTTAAATCAATTGATTAATTCTAAAGAAGAGGTTGTGCCAGCTATGGAAGGATTTAAGTCACAATCTGTTTTGCCACCAATGAGCGATTTATCATTAGAAAGTCATCCCTTGTTGAAATTTTCAAGCTCAATTGTAGAAGAGAAAAAAGCACAAACGCTTTTTGCTAAAACAAAATTGTACCCTGATGTAAACTTGGGTTATAGTAATCTTTCTATAATTGGATGGCAATCTCCAGACGGCATACAACAGAAATATTATGGAGCAGGTAGAAGATTTGGAATTTATCAATTGGGCTTAAGTATACCATTGTTTAATGCTCCAACTAAGGCAAAAATTAAATCTGCCGAACTTGATGTTGAAATAGCACAACTTGAACAACAACGTCAATCCGCATTAATTAAAGCACAATTGGAAAAATTGATCATCAAGTATCAGCAAGCATATAATTCTAATCTATACTATTTAAAAGAAGGACTTCCTTTGGCTGATCAAATGCAAAATCAAGCAACACTCAGATTAAAAGCAGGGGAAATACCATTTGCAGAATGGAATTTACTAGTAGGACAATCCTTGCAAATCAAAGTGGCTTATGTTACAACGATATTTGAAATGCAAACAGCTATAGCAGAATATATTTACTTAACAGAAAAAAAATGATAATGAAGCAGAAGATGATGTTGATGCTCGTTTTTGCATCTTTTCTATACTCCTGTGCAACTAAAACAACAGAAGTGGCTCCCAATGAAGAGTTATATCCTGTCGATGAAGTAACATTGACTGAGGAGCAACTAAAATCGCTCTCACTTGAGCTTGGTGGGGCGACAAAACAAAAAATGAGTTCGACTATACAATTGCAGGGTAAAATTGATTTACCTCCACAAAATATAGTTTCAGTCAATTTTCCATTAGGGGGGTATTTGCGCAGCACCAAGTTAATTCCCGGTATGCAAGTGCAAAAGGGTGATGTATTAGCAATTATAGAAGATCAGTCAATTGTCCAGTTACAACAAGATTATTTATCTGCTAAAGCAAAATATGAGTTAATTAAACAGGAGTTTGATCGACAACAATCATTGTTCAACTCCAATGCAGGTACTTCTAAAGCCTTTCAAAATGCCGAAGGTGAGATGAAGATGCAAACAGTTTTGGTTAAGGCTTTGGCTGAAAAGTTAAAATTAATCGGATTAGATCCTTCAACACTAACTGAATCATCAATTAGTGGACAATTAGCTATACGTTCAACAATCAATGGATATGTATCAAAGGTCAATGTCAATATTGGTAAATATGTACAGCCTACAGAAACTATGTTTGAGTTGATTGATCCTGATGATATTCATGCAGCACTCACTATTTTTGAAAAAGATTTACCTTATGTAAAAATTGGAAATACTGTTAATATCCAATTTATGGGTAGTACAGATAAGTTCTATCCGGCTAAAGTGATTTTAGTTAACAAAGGTATTGATGAAGACAGGACAGCGACTGCTCATTGCCATTTTTCTATTCATCCTCAGCAACTTTATCCTGGTATGCTCATTCAAGCCGAAGTGGCTGTATCTGATAAAGAAGTTGATGTTTTACCCGATGAGGCAATTGTCAGGTCAGGTAGTCAGCATTATATATTTCATAAAACTGCTGACAAGAAATTTACAATGGCTCCTGTTGTAACAGGGTTATCGTCTAATGGTATGATTGAAATTCAATCAGGTTTAGATAAAATTACACCAGGTACAATTGTTTTGAGTAAAGCATATCAACTTTTAGGTGCATTAAAAAATGCAGGGGGGGAAGAATAAAAGATGATTAATTTCTATAATCTTCTCTTACTGGACTAAATACATCGATTAGTTTACAGGCAGTTAGTGCAACTGCAGAATGTGGTGTGTTAGAAGGAATAACCTTAACATGTCCTGCTTCCAATACGACTTCTTCTTCGCCGATTTGCATTTTTAATTTACCTTCTAGCATAAAAGTGACTTGTTCATGTGGGTGATGATGCAATGGGAGGTTACTTCCTTCTTCAATATTTACAAGTCCAAATGTTGTAGTCTCACCATGCACATATTGCCCAATGATTCCTTCTATCAATGTTTTCTTTTTAACATCATCTATGTGTATCATATTATTTATTTTTTAAAGTAAGCGACTGATCCACCAACCCAGTCTTTATCTACATTGTACCTCACACCAATCATTTTACCTTTACTTAATCGGGCTAAGTTATTAACTAAAGTTGGTCGATCTGCACCTTCTTCCCAAATGTACATCAGCCTAACTTCTACCTTAGCTGGTCCAGTTGGTGTTTCAATACATTCAGCGTAATCAACTTTACGTTGTAAAATCCAATTTTGGGGATCCTTGATTTGTTGGATGTCTCTCTCGGTTACATCTATAATCACTCCTTGTCCCGCAAAAGAAAACAATGGTTTTAAAACATAATTAGTTAAATCTTTTGGAATTTCAGTTAGCTCGTGCAAAAATTGAGTATCAGGAATACAATTGTGATGTAAATAGGGGAGCGTGAATTTAGATATTCTGTAAAACCAGTGTGGATGTGTTACCCATTCAACATCGTATGCAATTGAAAAATCAATGGTTTCACCCAACTCGGCTTGTCTGTTTTTTAATTCATCTGTAATGACCCTATTGTAAATCCTTTTAATTTGGATTTTTTCACCGTCTAAACTATAATAAAGTTTATCTTCTTCTGAAAAGACCTCTGTTAAACAAACAGGTTTAATACCAAGGTATTTTTCTGTACAGTAAAAATCTATTTTTGTTTTTTGTTCATCAGGTTTGATTTCTAACAACACAATATTTTTGGGATCATGATTACCAACAATTACTTTACGGAGTAATGCTATATATTTTTCTTTGTTATAGTTATTTAAATAATTTGAGTAGTCGCTTGGGATATCAAAAAATTTTTCTAAAATTTCAGGATAATAGGCATGATATGCAAATAGTGTGGGAAAGCCTTGCATTTCTATCAAGGCTGGAAATAGGGTTCCATTTTCTTGTTTACAGATGCCAAAATCAAATGCAATAAAATGCGTATGTTTCCCTTCGTTTGAAATTCTTTCATCAACTGGTATGGCCCTTTCAGTTTTAGCTAAAAATTTATCATCCTTGATGAAATCAATAATATATTCACAGCAGTCAATCATACTGCGCGTTATAGCATCCTCAATAAAAACAGGTGTTTCGGCAACACGAAATTCTATTGCGCCAGGAAAGTCATGATCTAGTGCATTTAAAAACTTTTCATATTGCTCTCTAGAAAATGATGTATTGTATAAGCTTCTTAGTTGAGCAATCATGATGGTTGATGTTATTAAGAAAGACTAAATGGATTATTTATTGAGACTATAGATTGATTTAGGAAATTAGGGAGAACATATTTGTTGGTTAGGCTTATTTTATCTGGATCGTTTAAATGGTCAAGCATTGAAGACCATTTGGCTAAGCCATGGTTTTGTATGACTGTTTGTTTTTTGTCTTCTCGTTGCAGATACATGCTCATTCCTTGTGCATCTGCTTCTGGATGAAATTGTGTTCCAACCATATAAGGGTTGAATCTAATAGCCATGACTGCTCTTTCAAGTGGAACATGAGGTCGCTCTTTTTCGATGCACAAAATTTCGCCCCCCATTTCATGCACTCTTTTTTTATCCGTTTGGACAACTTGGTAATCACGACTATCAACACCATAAAAAGGATCACTTAGTCCATTAAAAATGGGGTCAGTCTCGCCATGGTGTTTAAGCATATGAATAGGGAATACGCCAAATGCAGTCGATTTTCTTTTAATTACTTCACCTACTCTAAAATACCTACATGCCAGTTGAAATGAATGACAAATGAAGAAGACAAACTTTTTTCTCGTATTTGATGGGGATTTATTCCAGTGGTCAACTTCACTCAGCCATTTGAAATAGGCATTTTCCCATTCAGATCCTTCACTGGTTAATGGACTTCCTGGTCCGCCTGATGATATAAAAATATCATGATCCAGTGTTGGTATTTGAATTTGTTTTCTGATTTCAAATTCTTCCCAAGTTATTTCATCGGCAAAAGTTTGTTTTGCCACATGTAGCACATCTCTAATGCAACGCATCCCTTCATTGGGTAAGCCTTCGTTCATGTCTAATATTGCCACGTTGATTTTCCCTGCCATAGTTGCAAAAATACATCAAAGTGGGGCAAGAAAATTGGATTCAATAAAGGATGCAACAGCTTCTAGGTTATTTTTTTCTTTGTAAACAGCCAGCTGTCTATCTGCGCCTGTTCCTTTATCTAAAATAGTGTGAACAGCTTTTAGCGCTTCTCTGCAACCTAAATCATCTTTGACGTCATCAATAAATTCTAATAACTCTAAAATAAGTGACCGTGTGTTAACTTCTTGTTCTTTACCAAAATCAATCAATTTGTCGTCTATGCCATATCTTGAAGCACGCCATTTATTTTCATTTAACAATACCCTGGGGTACATCATGAAATTAAGGTTTGCTAATCTTAGTTTATAAAGTTTGACACAGATACATTGAAACAAAGCTGCAAATGCAATTGATTCGTCAATTGTTAATGGCACATCGCAAATTCTAAACTCGACTGTACCATAAAAAGGGTGAACCCTCAAGTCCCACCAAATTTTTTTAGCATTGTCAATGCACTTGGTTTTGATTAATAGGTTTACATAATTTTCATAGGCACTATAACTATCAAAATAATCTGGAATTCCTGTTCTTGGGAATTTGTCAAATACTTTAGTTCTGTAAGACTTAAAGCCTGTTTCTCTTTTTTCCCAGAAAGGTGAGTTGGTGCTTAATGCAAAAACGTGTGGTAGAAAATATCTTGCAGAATTTGCTATGTGTATTGCCATTTCTTTGGAAGGCATACCAACATGTACGTGTAAACCGAAAATTAAATTTGATCTTGCGGCGTCTTGCATTTCGTTGACTATTTCCTGATACCTGATGTGATCAGTTATCAATTGCTGACGCCATGTACTAAATGGATGAGCACCAGCAGCACCAGTACTGTATCCTAGGCTGTTGGCAATCTCTCTTATCGTTTTTCTTAAGTTAGTAATATCAGCTCTTGCTTCATCAATGTTGGCACAAACATCTGTTCCTACTTCTACAACAGCTTGGTGCATTTCAGCCTTCACTTTTTCATTAAAAAGTTTTTGTCCCTCAATTACAATTTTTTGTTCGTGGCTGACTAATTCTTTGGTTTTGGGATCAATCACCATGTATTCTTCTTCAATGCCGACTGTAAAAAGATTGTAGTTGATCATATAGGTTTTTTATAATGGCGTTTGAGTTGTGCTTCTTTTGATGTATTCACCCCAGGTGAGGTTGTCCTTACCTGATTTCAAATTTTTTGCTGTTTCTATTGCAAATAAAGCTGCATGTTCCACTACCCATTCAAAATTTTCTTCGCCTACACTTTTAAGATCAGCATCAGGTGCAGGATTGCAAAAGTCGATAGCATAAGGAACACCATCTCTAATGGCCAATTCAACCGTATTGAAATCATAACCCAAATAGTTATTTATTTTCAACACAATTTCTTCCATCGTTTTTAATAATTTGGTCGATGGCCTGTGGTTGGCTACATATCGCAAGTGATGTGGGTTTCTTGGTTCATAAGGCATAATGCGGACATGCTTTCTACCAATACAATAACACCTGTAATATTCTTCAAAAATTATTTCTTCTTGCAACAACATAACTAGCTGGCCAGTTTCTGCGTGTGTATGAAAGAATTCTTCCATATTGTTTAATTTGTAAACATTTTTCCATCCACCGCCTGCAAAGGGTTTCATGTAAGCTGGAAATCCTACATATTCGAAAATGCCATTCCAATCTAGCGGATACGCAAGATTGGAGAATGATGCTTCAGATGTATCATCAGGTAATTCTCTTGATGGTAAAATGACAGTTTTAGGAACTGGGACACCTATTTTTGTTGCCAATGCATTGTTGAAAAATTTTTCATCAGCACTCCACCAAAAAGGGTTGTTGATGACAGCAGTACCTGAAATCGCTGCATTTTTTAAATAAGCTCTGTAAAAAGGAACATCTTGAGAAATCCTATCCACAATCACTGCATATCCTGAAGGTTCACCCTGTGCCACTTTATCAATCTTTACCGCCTCTGCGGTGATGCCTTCAATTTTTTTATCATTGATTCGTTGTACAAATGCTTCGGGGAAGCTTCTTTCCTTTCCGTGTAGAATGCCAATTTTCTTCATAGCTAGATGTTGTGTTCCTAAGTTAATGATTTTATTGATTTGGTTCAAAAGCGTTTATCTCGTTTTGGTTTGCTTATTTTTGTAATTCTGAAAGGATATGCAGCAACAGGACTTCCAACAAGTAGACATCTACTCACGTTTTTTACAACGTCAAATTAGAGTGGATATTTATGGCTCACAGGTTAACACTACAAATCAGTACACTGATCTGTTGCTGATAAATGATGGTCAAGATTTGTTGACCATGGAATTCTCTTCCATTCTTAAACATAATCAGTCCCATTTTCCGCTATTGTGTATAGGAATCCATGCTGGTGAAGAAAGAAAATTGGAATATGGTGTAGCAGGTTTTCCTGATTATTTGGGAAGGGGAAGAAAAGCAGATTTGTATGCGTCTTTTGTAATTGAAGAATTAATTCCCTTTTTAAAATTGAGCAATCCTAATCTTCAGTTTCGCAAAAAATTTCTTGCAGGATTTTCACTCGGGGGGTTGATGGCTTTTGATATGTTGATCGACTATCCCCATGAATTTTCTGCTGTTGGTGTATTTAGTGGATCTTTTTGGTGGCGATCAAAAGCTTTAGAGGATGGTTATGAGGAGGAGATTCATCGAATAATGCATGCAAAAATCCGTACAAAGAAAAAGCAAAAAGAACTTAGGTTTTTTCTTCAAACTGGTCAGCTTGATGAAAAAGCAGACAGAAATAAGAATGGTATTATTGATTCGATTGATGATACATTAGGTATAATTGATGAATTAGATAAGATAGGATATTCTCCAACACAACATATTACATATGTGGAACTGTCAGATGGCAAACATGATATAGCTACTTGGGGAAGGGTAATGCCTAATTTTATCAAATGGCTTAGTTTGCAGCAATAAAAAAAGCACCCATATGGATGCTTTTTATGAAAGATTATTCAATTAGTTACTTGACAGTAAACATCACTGTGAGGTTTTCCCAAGAAATATGTACCATGTCGTTCGCTACCTCATATTTAAGGGATTCATTGAACGCAGCAGATTTCTGAGTTTTAACTTTTACCCTTAGTACGTCTTCTTCCTGCTTATAGCTATAAGCACCCCATTGTTTAGGGTTCTTGTTTATAATGATTGTCCACTCATTTTCTTCAGGAATAGTGAATAAAGCGTATTTGCCTTTAGGTAAAGACTGACCTTCAATTTTTACGTCTGCGCTGAATTCAATAGTTGTAGCATCATTAGCACCAGTTCTCCATACTTTACCATAAGGAACAAGATCTCCCCAGATTTTTCTTCCTTTCACTGAAGGAGAACCATAGTTAATGGTCACAGTTGCATTACCTGCTTTTCCTGTTACAGTTTGAGCCGGGCTTGGTTTTGCATTTTGTGCACAAGCATTAGTGCCAAATGCTAATAGCAACAAAAAAGTTGCAGAGTAAAAGAATTGTTTCATGTGTTTTGTTTTTAATAACGATTGGGGTTTAAAAAAGTTTTATTTCAATTGTCTTCTATACAGTTGTATAGTATTTTCGAGTCCCAAATATAGGGCATCACAAATCAGTGCATGACCAATACTGACTTCATCCAATTGTGGAATATGTTTTGAGAAATAGGCGAGGTTGTTTAAGTCTAAATCATGACCAGCATTAATACCTAAGCCTAGTGAGGTAGCTATTTCAGCTGCATGAATATAGGGTGCTATCGCAGCATCTTTATTAGCGTGAAAACCTTTTGCATATTGCTCTGTGTAAAGTTCAATCCTATCTGTTCCTGTTTTTGCTGCACCTTCAATCATCTTCGTATCAGGATCACAAAATATACTTGTTCGAATTCCAGCCTGTTTGAATAATGCAATCATTTCTTGCAAATAGGATTGATGTTTAATTGTATCCCAGCCGTGATCTGAAGTCAGTTGATTTTCGGCATCAGGGACTAAAGTAACCTGATGTGGTTTCACTTCTAATACGAGATCAATAAATTTTTGCTCTCTACAATTACCTTCAATATTGAATTCTGTGGTAAGTACTTTCTTTAAATTTCTTACATCTTCATATCGAATATGACGTTCATCGGGTCGGGGATGCACTGTGATACCTTCTGCCCCAAATCGCTCAGCATCCAATGCGACTTTGATGAGGTCAGGATTATTCCCGCCTCTGCTGTTACGAATAGTTGCAATCTTGTTGATATTGACTGAAAGTCGAGTCATTTAACCAATCTTGGATTAATGTAAAATTAATTGATAAAATATTGTCCACTTCAATTATTGGCAATAAAAAACCCGATCAATTAGATTGATCGGGTTGCTATTTGAAAAGTTAGTATTAATACCTGTAATGATCAGCCTTAAATGGACCATCTTTTGGAATACCAAGGTAATCGGCCTGCTCAGTAGTGAGTTCATCCAACACCACACCAATTTTTTCCAGATGCAAGCGTGCAACTTTCTCATCAAGGTGTTTTGGAAGTACATATACATTCTTGTCGTACTTCGCATGGTTGGTCCACAACTCAATCTGTGCCAATGTTTGGTTGGTGAATGAGTTACTCATCACAAAACTTGGGTGACCAGTCGCACAACCAAGATTTACCAAGCGGCCTTCAGCCAGAAGGATAATGTCATTTCCATCTACATTGTAGATATCCACTTGAGGCTTGATGGTATCTTTTGTATGACCATAATTGGTATTCAACCAAGCAACATCAATTTCAATATCGAAGTGACCAATATTACATACGATTACTTTGTCCTTCATCGCCTGGAAATGTTTTCCAGTGATCAAATCGCGACAACCAGAAGCCGTTACAACGATATCTGCTTCTTTCACTGCATCAATCATTTTCTTCACCTCAAAACCATCCATAGCTGCTTGTAAGGCACAAATAGGATCGATTTCAGTTACAATCACACGGCAACCTGCACCAGCAAGAGAAGCTGCAGATCCCTTACCCACATCACCATAACCACCAACAACTGCAACTTTACCCGCAAGCATTACATCAGTTGCTCTTCTGATAGCATCAACCAATGATTCTTTACAACCGTATTTGTTGTCGAATTTAGATTTTGTAACAGAGTCATTTACGTTAATGGCTGGCATTGGAAGTGTTCCTTTTGCAACACGCTCATACAACCTGTGAACACCCGTTGTTGTTTCTTCAGAGATACCTTTTACATGTGGGATTAATTCAGGGTATTTATCCAATACCATATTGGTAAGGTCGCCACCATCGTCAAGAATCATGTTCAAAGGACGATCACTGCTACCAAAGAAAAGTGTTTGTTCAATACACCAGTCAGCTTCTTCAATTGATTGACCTTTCCAGGCAAATACACCAACACCTGCATCAGCGATTGCAGCAGCAGCATGGTCTTGTGTAGAGAAGATGTTACATGAACTCCATTTAACCTCTGCACCGAGTGCAACCAAGGTTTCAATCAGTACAGCAGTTTGGATGGTCATGTGTAAGCAACCAGCAATTCTTGCGCCTTTCAAAGGTTGAGAGGCACCATATTCTTTACGAAGTGCCATCAATCCTGGCATTTCAGCTTCAGCTAATCTGATTTCTTTTCTACCCCATTCAGCAAGGGTAATATCCTTCACCTTATACGGTAATGCAAAGTCGAGTTGTGCAGTAGTTGACATGGCGTTTTTAAATTTTGCGCAAAGCTAATATATATTGGCTAAAATGCACGATTATAGCTCATTTTTAATGAGGTCTAGTTCCATGATATAATCGTCTAATAAATAGCCGTGTTCTATTTCAGTAACAACGTCTTCAGTAATAACAAAACCAACACGCTTGTAAAAGCCCACTGCCGGATTTCTTTTGTGTACATTCAATTCCAGTATCGTACCACCGAGGGGATGGATATCATTGTAAATGTAACGCAAAATAGCTCTACCTATCCCGTTTCCATGTACTTCGGGTTGGATATATAATTTGTTTAATCTATACCTTTTAGGGTCTGATTTATCTTTCACAACATAGGATGCATAGCCTATAGGTTGATTATCCCATTCGATGAGCAGAAATTGATGTCCCTGGTTAATGATTTGTTCTGTAATTGCTTTCTCACTATGCCATGCTTCCAGTAGGTATTCAATTTGTCCAATTGGCACAACAGAAGGGTAGACTTTATGCCAGATTTCATGACTTAATCGCTTGATTGTTGGGATAGCTGGTAGTCCAACTTTATGAATATTGATCATTTGTTTTTTTTGTATGCATTTCAGCTGAGTGTTGTAAATGTGCTGAGATTGCCTTTTTTGATAATATGATTCCAGTCGCCAAAGATACAACTGCACCCAGTAGCATCAACCAACTGAATTCAGCTTTTGATTGTTCACTGTCTTTTAAAAATAAAAAGAAATCATAGCTGCCATGAAAGATAACCGACCAAAACAAACCTGCAGTTAATAGGTACTTTTCCCGGCCTACAGAAAATCTTGCCTTACCCATGAAATAGCCCATGATTATGGCAAATGTAGCATGGGCAGGGACTGCCAAAAACATGCGAATAACACCAGTGGCAATACCATATTCATAAACGTACATGATGTTTTCAGCTGTAGCAAAACCCATACCTACCATAACTGCATATACAATCCCATCAAATGGTTCATCATATTCTGGTTGTCGGTATGCATATGATTTTAACATCAGGAACTTGGCCAATTCTTCGGGTAAAGCAACCATCAAAAAGGCTTTGCAGGCATTGCCAAGCGGACTATTAAAAAAAATTGATTGACTTGTCCAAATCAATGGCAATTCAAGCAACAAGGCAGGGATAATACTCAAGACGCCCAAAAAAAAGCTGATCAACAAGTGCTTTCTGGGTTCTCTGTTGTATTCATCCTTAAAGATTATATAAGAGGAGATTGCCACTCCGGGAGCTATGGCCAGTATCAGCCAGTTCATAATACAGATTTAAATGAAGGTAAAACAAAATCATGCGGAAGAGCAAGGAGTTCTTTAAATTTAACTATGGCAAAACAGGCTTATTATTTATCTCAGTTAACCGGACTACTTTTTACTTCTTTCCTCTTTAGTAGTTGTCTTTTAAGTGAAGAGGCCGTAGAGTGGAGATCTTATTTAGGAGGAGCTGATCGCAATCATTATTCTCCCTTATCACAAATTGATACCAATAATGTTAGTCAGTTGGAGAAAGTGTGGGAGTTTCATACCGGAGATACATCCGGACAAATGCAGTGTAATCCCATTATTGCTGAAGGCTTGCTTTTTGGGTCGACTGCCTCAATAGAAATATTTGCTTTACATGCAGCAACAGGTAAGGAAGTCTGGAGATTTCGTGATGTGAGGGAAGAGCAATGGTACAGTACCAATAGAGGAGTTGCTTATTGGACATTGGGCGGAGATAGCCGGATTTTATTTTCTGCAGGAGAATGGCTTTATGCCCTAAATGCTAAAACAGGAAAACTTGTGACTTCTTTTGGGGATAGTGGTAGGGTTAGTCTTAAAGCTGGACTTGGGGAAAGTAGTAAGGATAAGTTTGTTTCTGCGAGTACACCTGGCACTATTTATAGGAATTCAATTATCATGCCCTTGAGGCTTTCAGAAAGTGCCGGAGCAGCTCCAGGCTATATTCAATCCTTTGATGTGATTACAGGTAAGTTGAAATGGGTGTTTAAAACCATTCCTGGTCCGGGTGAACCCGGGTACGAATCCTGGGAAAAGGATAATTATTTGAACAAAGAAGTCGGCGGGGCCAACTCCTGGGCAGGGATGAGTGTGGATGAAAAAAGAGGCATGATTTTCGTCCCAACCGGTTCAGCGGCATTCGATTTTTATGGTGGAAATCGAAAGGGAAATAATCTATATGCAAATTGTTTATTAGCGCTAAATGCAAAAACTGGGAAGTTGATCTGGTATTATCAATTTACCCATCATGATGTTTGGGATCGCGATTTGCCTGCGCCGCCCAATTTGGTCACTCTTCAAAAGGAGGGTAAAAAAGTGGAGGCAGTCGCCCAAATCACCAAACAGGGTTATGTATTTGTATTTGAAAGGGAAACTGGAAAGCCGGTATTTGAAATTGAAGAAGTGCCTGTACCCACAAATGGCGTCCCTGGAGAAATATTGTCGCCAACGCAGCCTCGTCCAGTTAAACCTACCCCATACGCTCGCCAATCCTTTTCTGAAGATGAAATTAGTCAGTATGCTGAAAACCGAGAAGAGCTAATCGCTAAATACCGACAATTTAAAAAAGGATGGTATGCTCCTCCTTCACTCGAAGGCACCCTCATGTTTCCCGGATTCGATGGTGGTGGGGAATGGGGTGGTGCATCCTTTGATGAAGAGACCGGGTATCTATATGTCAATGCAAATGAAATGCCTTGGGTACTTAAATTAAATAAAAAAAATATTAATATAAATAACTCATTATCATTTGGTAATCAGGTTTATATTAATAATTGCTCTAGTTGTCATGGTGTTGATAAAAAGGGGCGACCGTCAAGCGGATATCCTTCATTAGAGCAGCTACATCTAAGAAGAAAAGAGTCGGAGGTTTTGGCTATTGTTACTGGAGGTAAAGGGATGATGCCTGGTTTTCCTGGATTAAAAGAAGATGAGAAAAAAGCATTAGTCGATTATTTAGTGGGTAAAGGTGGTGGAGTGAAGAAAGAAGTATTGGAGCAGTCTATGGCTGAAGTTGAGTATGAATTTGATGGGTATAACAAGTTTTTAGATAAAAATGGCTATCCTGGGGTGAATCCGCCATGGGGTACACTGACGGCCATCAATCTCAATACAGGGGAGCATGCCTGGAGAATTCCTTTTGGATCTTATCCTGAGCTTACAGCAAGGGGGATTTTGAATACTGGAAGTGAGAATTATGGGGGAGGTATTGTGACTAAAGGAGGGGTATTTTTTATAGGTGCGACAAGAGATAACAAGGTGCATGCATATCATAAAATGACAGGAAAGCTCCTGTGGGAGGCTAAAGTAAATGCCTCATCCTATGCTTCACCTAGTACATTTGAAATAAATGGTAATCAGTATGTTGTATTTGTTTGTGGAGGTGCAAAATTAGGCACAAATAAGGGAGATAGTTATGTGGCTTTTGCATTAAAAAAATAAGTCAATGCGTTTTACATTAGTAGCATTTTTTAGTTGTTTTTTGGTTTTATCCATACAGGCTCAGCGGTTTGGTGGGAACCCTGGATCGCTAAGATGGAGGTCAGTTTCTAGTAGTGGCGTTAAGGTTATATTTCCTTCAGGTATGGAAAAGGAGGGTGAGAGGATACTAAAATGGACCGATTTAATTGATCGGGAGAAAGTTGGTAAACTTGGTTCGTCACAAAGACAGCTTCCTGTTGTTTTGCAAAAATTTCCAGTTATCTCCAATGGTTATGTTGGCTTGGGTCCATGGCGAAGTGAATTTTATACGTTTCCGCCTCAAAATGGATTGGAGTTAGGAACGACCAACTGGATAGATAATTTAGTTGTACATGAATACAGGCATGCCCATCAGTTTGGTAATTTCAGGAAAGGATTGTCTAAGTTTGCTTATTGGGTTGCTGGGGAGGAGGGACAGGCTTTGGCCAATTCTGCGTCTGTACCTGATTGGTTTTTTGAAGGAGATGCAGTTTATGA
>VFQS010000176.1_pt1 | contig 85054 bp, 97 predicted proteins | sample 3512361 | NCBI WGS metagenome assembly VFQS01 (sample SAMN10412375, study PRJNA504923) | tailings metagenome | isolation source: Relicate 1 Philex TSF3 active mining | place: Philippines | reverse complement strand
TGGGCTGTTCCATAAGAATCATAAATAACTAAATTTCCATCATTTTGAGTCTGTACATTACAAATACCATTTGAAGCAACTAATTGATTAGAACAAGTATCTGTACAAGAATCAGTTACTTGATTGGTATATACAAAGAAGCCATTATCATTAGGAGCTTTTCCATCTAAAATAACAATTGTTTCGGTCGGTAATTCGGAAGAATTTAAAAATGATTCTTTATTTATTTTTGTATAAAATAATAATCCCATCAAAATAAATAATATAACAAAAAATATCAAAATATTAATATAATTATTATTAATCATTATACTAATATATATATATATATATATATAATTATAAATTAATTAAATTTATTGTCCTTTGCCTGCAGTATTAGATGACCATACAGCATTATTATTAGCATCATATTTAACTAAGTTACAATCTGTTTGCATAATAAGTTTAAAAGGTGGAGAACCATTTGAACCTCCAGTAGCCCATATAGCTTTTCCAGTACTATCGTATAATACATAATTACTATCAGATTGCATTACAGTTGTATAAGGTGGTGATCCTTGACCATTTGTTCCAGTAGCCCATACAACATTATTTTTTGAATCATAAATAACTAAATTTCCATCATTTTGAGTTACAACTTTACATTTATTATTGGTGGCAGTTAAAGTAGAATTACAAGTTCCAATGCAGGTATCTGTTGGTGTAGTAGATACAGGAGTAGTAGATGAAATTCTATGAGATACAATGGCTATTTGGCTACCAGGAAGCTGTGTCCAGCTACCAGATTTATAATTATTACAGAACCAGACATTTCCATTAGAATCTGCTGCAAGAATAGAACCATAACTAAATGAGATAGATACGAATTTTATATTTGATGGTGTTCCAGATAATCCAGAATATGATTGGTTAGCAGTAAATTGTCCGCTATCAGAGTAATATAAATTTCCATCCATACCAATCATTAAACAAATACCATTTTCATCAATTGCTAAATCCTTAAATAATCCATTAGTCATTGTCATTATCCATTGTGCATTTGGTGATGTTAGATAATATATATGATTATCAAGTCCTACACAGTAAAATTGTGTATTGTATGTTAAAATTTTAGTAAGAACACTTGGAAGTGGTTGCCAAGAGCCTGCAACTGCATCTAAAAGTGTAGCATAATATGCTTTATTTGCTTGATTTACATGACATACAAAGTTACCATCTGTATAAATCTGTCTAGCTCCAGCATTAACACCCTGCCAAGGTTGATTATTAAAATTGTTATATTTAGGTAAATAAAATACTTCTTGTTGATAGTTGGTTGCAAAAATAGATCCACTAGGTGCTATAGAAATAGTTGTATTGGCACCAGGAATTGGTGTCCATTTCATCCAGGATTGTCCAAGATTTTGGTCAGCATATACTATATTATAACCACCATTTCCTGCATTCATAGTTCCTTGTAGAGCAATAAAAACACCAGAAGGGGAAGGAGATAGTTTTGGCATTTGTTGTATTTTTATAGGATCAATATTAACTCCATAACATTGATTTATTGCAACAGCACGTTTATCATTTGGTAAAGTATTATCATTTGCTAAACGATTAATTTGATCATATGTTTGTTTTACAGAATTAATACCACCAAGTCCTTGTCCAAATTTTAGACCTGTAGGAGTAGAAGGATCTAAACTTGTTCCAGGTTGACAATATGTATTTGCTGTTTTTTGACCTAACATACTAGCCATTGAATTAGCAGCCAATGTATATGTTGGACCAATATGAGAATTAATTCCCTGATTTAAGTATAAATATTCTAAACACTCTTGTGATAAGGGACCAGATTGAGAATTAGGTCCATCACACGGAGTATTGATAGGTGTTCCAGTAGCCCACATTGAGACAGTGTTCCAGTTAGGAATACTTAGATTATTACCATTAGCATCTTGACCAGTTAGAGCAGAAGTCATTTTAGGAGCAAGATTATTAACTATTGTATCAATATCTAGGGGATTACCATTAGCATCTTTTTGAAGTGCATCTGCTTTTGTTTGATTAGATGGATATCCAATACCTTGTTGAGTTCCACCCATTTCAATCCAACGTGATTGAAGACATTCTAATTTATAGGCACCAGGTTTATTTGCTTTTCCAAAACAAGGATCAGATTCTAAAAATGTAGCAGATGCTGCCTGAGTGATAATTGGGCCATTATCACACGTTAGTGCATCACCATCATACATACTTAAGAAAGAAAAGGGCATTAGGCATAAAAGATTTAAAGATGTTTGTTTTGTACCAGGAATAAGTGTTAGGCATCTGAATCCATTAATAATAATACTTCCATTAATTTTAGGTTTTGATTTAGAGACTTGATCAGATTCAATAAGATTAAATAGGTCTAATTTAAAGGTGCCACGAGGGGTTTGACCTTGAATAAATCCTGCAATATATGGAAGTGAATTATTATTAGATTTTACTATAATAGAAAATACAGTTCCTTCTGCATTAGCAGGTATTTCTACTGTCATAGGATTACTAATATCTAAATTATTTTCTGGAAGCATAATTGTATTATTCTGGGAGGAAACTGATACCTTACCTTTACCAAAAAGATATAAAGTTGAAGGAATTCTACTAGTTTCAGGGCCAACTCTCGCAAAGTTTTGTGAGGTATAGCACTGAGTGCAATTAGGAGAACTAAAAGTTTGTTTAGTTGCACAATCAATTCGTTCTTTAATAACTAGACATTGATCTTTATTTAATGCAAATGTGCCTGGTTTAGCTTTACCGAGAGTGGGTTGATAGACTTTATATGGGTCATATGGGGCTTCACCTGTACTTAGAACATTATTAGCCATATCCATTTGTTTTTTGCGATCTTCAGGAGAAATAAATAATCCACCAATGTGAGGTTTTCCATTGATTCCAACACCTTTTTTATCAAAGCTCATACCACAGTTAGCAGCAAAAGTTGGATCATCAAATGCGTCACAGGTTGTTCCAGCAGCTTCACATTGTTGGGCTTGTTGAAAATTATTAGGTAAATTATTAGGAGTTACATAATTATTTTTTGATACAAGATTATATGTTGTATTTGTTGGTTCAGATGATAGACCACCTAATGCAATTTTGAATGCATTAGCGCTATCAGGAGTAACAGGAATGGCAGGATCAGTCAAATTTATGGTATTAGTAAGTTCATTAAATTTTGCTTGTGAATTTTGAATAAAGATATTATGATCTACATCCGGAAAATCAAAAAATCCTTCTTTATAATCCTTACTATAATGAAGAATTAGAGATAGAATAATCAAAATTATAAAAAATATTATAATGTTGAATAACATTATGTCCTAATTCATATCAAGATAACTTAATTGGACTTTTATGCACTTTTAACAAAAGTGCCCAAAACTATTTTTAATTGTTTTTATAGAACACTTTTCTTAAAGATTAGTTTTGCGCACTTTTGTTATAAAAGTGCTTAATAGTTATTATCTGGTCTAATTTGTGGTAATGAGTCCATTTCACGGGTAATAACACGGAAAACAAGATTTAATTGTTTATTAAGATCAATTAAACGACAAGGTGATTGTAATGCTACTCCAAAAGCATTAAGAACATTTGAAAAATTACTAGTACTAAAAGGATTTAATAAAACAGAACCTGTAGATGGATCCTGATATCTAGCCTGAATCATAATAATATTAGCATATCCAACATCATTTACACCATCCTTCATAGAGTTAGTAGTATCAGTATAACCTACATTAAGTACAATATGTCCATCAGTATTATTAATCCAATTACTAAAATCTCTAATAGTGCTACCATATGTAGGATCATTAAGTGCAGCATCAGAGTAAGTATATCCATTTATTTGGATACGATCTCCTTTGCAGATATCAAAACGGCTAAAATATTTATTAGTTACAATAAAGAAGTTAAAAGGATTCGGAGTACTATCTGATAAATTATATATACCACTTGGAATGACTGTAAATGGAAAAGTTGGACCTACAGTAGTTGCGCCAGCACCAATAATACCTGCAATGTCAAAAGTATCAGGAGTACTTGATACAAGTTCACCATTAGGTCGGCGAATATCAATGGTCATTTTTTGTAAGGTGGAGAGTGGAGTTGGATAGAAATCTTTCTGGCATTTTAAGAATTTAGGAATCATAGCAAGATATCCTTTAGTACAACTCTTTTGTGATTCATCAGAAACCCATTGTGCATCATATTGTAATACTCCAAAAGAACGATCTAAGTAATTATCTGTTCCATAATTATTATTTTCTAGTTCAGCAACTCGAACAGTTACATAAGGAAAGTTTAAGATATTATTTTGATAAGAAGTGGTACTTACAACTACGTCAGGATCAGGAGTGGTATTAAGATGTTTATCAATGGTAACATCTAAGCTTTCGCCAGCCATAATACATTTAACAAGTTCAATACGAACAATATTTTTAAATTTTTGTTGGGCTGATAAGGTTGGATTAAAGCTTTGTCCATTTGCGGCGGGGTCAAAATTTACAGTAAAATTATAACGATTTTCTTTATTATTTCTTAGCCAGTCACGATCGGCTGAATAAATAAATAAATTATTTTCAATTTCACGATAGCTAACAATTTTATCTTCGCGTTGTACGTAGTTTTGTTGGAGATCATTTTTGGTAGGAGATGTAAGTAGGGGTTGTACAATAGTAGGATTTGAATTAGCTTGTCCAAGTTCACGAGGTGGAGGAGATTGTGTCATAGTATCAAAGGATCCAATAGGTGCAAGTAAGAGATCACGTCTGTCTGGCATAATTGCGAGAGATAGATCTTGAGTTTGTTGTGGTTTATAGGTCATATTTTGTTGGCGTTGGGCAAGGGCTAATTCAGTATTACGATTTTGGTTATCTTGTGTATTTCTAAACATAGAATCTGCAGCAATACGTGATTGTATACCAGCATCAGCTTTTAACATTTCTGCATTTTGTTGTGCGGAGCGTAGGGCTTCAAATTCACGTTGTTTTTTAGCACGTTCAAAGAGTTCAGCGGGAGGTGGCCCATCTTCTTTAAAGTCAATGCGAAAGTCAGGCATAGGTGGCGGAAGGGCTTTAACTTCATTACGATCTTGTGTAAGTTGTTCAAAGCGCTGTGAAGTCTCTTGAAATAAACTTTCATCCATTACAGTTTTAACAGCTGATGTATTTTTAGTAAGTTCTTTGCGTTGTAAGTATTGAGAGAAATCTTTGGCAGAGGCAGAAAGCACTTCTTTATTTAAATTTTGAATGGGTTTATCACCTTGAACTTGATATACTTGTGACATATAATGGTTAAGAGTTTTTCCTAAACGTTCAACTTGCTGATCATTTAAAGGAATACCATTGCGTTCTTGGAAATCTTGTATTAATACGGTTTGAAGTGTATTATAGTTTTTGTCACTAAAGAATACAGCTCTAGAATTCCCTTGTTTTTGCGGTGTTTGTTGTGCTAGAACCGGACGATACATTGCTAACTCTACTGTATAAATCTTTTATATACCTTTTGTCATCACGAAGAGATTATCTAATGCGATAAATTATCTAAAATTATTTCTGGCTTAAATTATGAATACAGAAATAAATAGCAAAAAAATAAAAAATAATGATAAAAATAAAGTAGTAAAAAATGATTTAAAGATAATAAAAATAGTAAAGGAAAATAATATACAAAATGAAAAATGGTGTAGATTAATTTCTGGAGATATAAATTATATTATTTAGACCAACGAACATTAAAAATGGGCAGTAGGGCCCGCTCTGCGGACCCATTAACCATATTTTTAAGGTTCTGTTGGCCGCGGCCCATAGAACTATTCAAAACGGGCTAAGCCCGTTTTGAATGTTCAAGGGTCTAAGAATTTATTTAGAAAATAGTATTTTTCTTAATTGTAACATATAATCATCACTTACTGAGTCTTTGCAGAAATCTTTAAATGATATACCACATAACATACAAATAATGAAATACATACTAAACATTCCACATTCAGAATCACCATATTGAAACTTACGTGCATTAAATCCTAGTTCACACGTACTAATTTGTAATTTAAATGATCGCATTAATCTTGCAATAAGTGGCGGTGTTTTATAACCATAGGAATCAAAGTATGCAACAAATGGTTTTTTGATGTCTTTAAGATTTATATATAAGCCAACCCAATGACTTCCGCCTTTAAAGTGTGGATCTAAATTAAAAATCATACCAATACCACGGATACCTTTAGCATATTCATTTTTTAGATTAAGATCACAGGTTTCTTGATATAGACATTTAGGATTTGTAGAATTATGTCTATAGGGATCTGGTGCTGAAAAATCTATAGGGAAAACTCCTAAAAATTTAAACCATTTGTATGCTTCTTGATATTGTTTCATAACAGCAAGAATATTATAGTTATCAAGCCACATATCGGGATCTGCATCCCAAGCTTTTGGGCGACGGGGTCTTAAATATTGTTTACGGAGTTCTTTTTTGATATTATCGTGTATGGGAGCTTTATCAATTAAACAATGTTCTTCGCCTGGTTGACATCCGACTGAATGAAAAAGTTTTTCATCACTGGTTCCTTTGATATGAAGTTTTTTAGAAATTTCAGAATAAATTTTGGATGGTAAACATTTATTTTTAGATTTTCGTGTAGTACCAGGATTACACCGAGTAAAATCTCTTAAGGATAATTTTTTCTTTTTAGTTTGTTTCATTTAGTATCCTGCTAATAATTATAGATAGAATAAATTATAAGAATATAGAGATGGTAGGACCAGGAGAAACACAACAAATATTTGATTTTTCAAAGTCAAATCTAGTTTTAATGGTAGGTGGTCAAATATTATTATTAGTATTTGGACTAATGATAGTATTTTTTGGAACAGCTCCATTATCATTTCCAGCAAATGCTGTAAGAAATATGTTAAGTAAAAATAATTCTAAATAATTCTATATATTAATAGAATGCCAAATAGCTCTAATTCAACTACTACGGGAGTAGATATAACATCAGCAACAGGTGGTACAATTGGTTCTAAAATTAAAGAACATACTCAAGGAAAATGGGGTATTATTATTTTTTCTCTAGTATCACTTGGTTTATTTATAGGTTCTTTTGTAAGTATGTCACAATTTTTAGGTAGTAAAGATGATTGGAATTTAATTCAACCACAAATTACAAAAGTATTAATTCTGACACTTATTGGGACAATGGGTCTAATTATTGCATCTATATTATACTATGTTCAGGATCCTGCAAGAACAATGTACTTTGTTTTAGTTGTATGTTGTTTATCACTTGGACTATCTTATAGTGCATTAGCTATTGCAGCTATTTCTCGTTAAATTACATAAAAGTATTTTAAATTAACCAAAGGTATTTAAATTAACCAAAGGTATTTAAATTAACTAAAGGTATTTAAATTAACTAAAGGTATTTAAATTAACCAAAGGTATTTAAATTAACCAACAAGAAGGAACAGAATGTTGTAATCTTAGACGAATACCATATTTACTACGAACTTGTGAAATTCCTTGAAGTCTTATAATACAGCGAATAGTATCACCAGGTTGAAGATCAGAAATTTTACACGTGGTTTCATCATTTTTTTTAACAATTGATGATGAGAAAATATAGAGGGAAAGAGTTTGATTTTCTAACAGAAAATGAAATAGTTGTCGAATACTATCTACAGAATCATTTTTTTGATTTAGGAAGCTTTGTTGATGTACATAAAATGTACTTACCAGATATTCTTGAAGTGTATTAAGTTTAATTTGAAAGTTTGTCTGTTCTGATAAATCAAGTCTAAGACGAGAATTTTCATTATTATAGTCTATTACTTTTAGAGGAGGAGTCATAATACAAACATCTTGTAAATCAATACTTGGATCTTTATAGGATAGTCGTGCAATAGATTTTCCATATTTATCTGCTTGAAATGGTGATAGATGGATATTATTTATTTCTAAAGCTTGAAATGGAATAGAGAGAAGCATTGATAACTTATTATCTTTAGAAGTTAAATGAGATTATTATTTAAATTGTTTTTATTATTTTTTTGATTATTTTGAATTAAAAAATAATGTCGTTTACAGAATTCATTAAATAATGCAGGTTTTTGGCATAATTTTTGATTTGAATGTATATATGTACATTTATATGAATATGTAGCACCTATCCTTATTTTATTTTCCATCCAAGCTTTACTAGATTCATTAAAGAATTCAGGTGTAAATTCACAATTTTCTGACATATATAAATTATATAGTTATGAGTCCTTAGGGTGCTTAAAACGATTAAAAGATGTAGAGATAATATGCAACCCTGTTCATATGCGTGGAGGGGTTTTAGAGGAGTTGGTAAAAGAACTCAATTATTAAAGTTTCTTGAGAAACAAGCAAATAATATAGGTGTACCATTTGAAGTAAAGACAAGTACGTGGTATTTAAATAAGCAGACTTGTAATGGTGGAGATCCAGATGATGAGGATGAAGAGGCAACAGGTAAGTCAATTCCATATGAGGAATCGAATCTTCATTTAGGATTTGATGTTGCAAGAATGTCTATGTCAGATAAAGTATTTTTACAATCAATTCTTACAAGGTGGACTGGTCAACAAGATGTATGTTTAGTATTATCAAATATTCAGACTAGATATTTAGTATTATATCACGCACATTTTTTAACAGATGAGTCTGTATTACAATTACAGGAGTGTTTAGAGCAATATCCAACATTTGCAATTCTTCTAACAACTGAACTTCCTTTAAGTAGTCGTTTAAGAGATCATTGTTTTGAGATTCCTATGGGAGGAGAGGATATGTTATTATCTAGTTATACAAAGAAAGCAAATTTAATTGAAAAGGATGTTTGGTTAGAATATTTTAAGAAAACATTGAATGATTGGTCTACTGGATGGGGTGCAGAAAAAATAGTGGATGTTCGAAATTGGATTTATACATGTCTTCAAAGAAATCTTCGTTGGACGGATGTTATTACTTATTGGATAGAAGCAATTTATGGAACAGATTGGATAACTCCGAGTATGAGATGTAAATTATTAGAGACTTTATGGAGGGCAGAATCAGGATCTGGATGGGTCTTAGTAACATCATATAGAATTCCTATTTTATGGGAACACGTTCATCTAAAATTAGCTCACGAATTTTATAAATTTAGAAATGGCATAAATTAGTATATAAGATATAAAGTTTGTTGTAATCTAATAGGGTAAGAATGTCTATATTAATTAGTACCTTATTAGATAGAGTTCAAAAAGAGTTTTTAGAGCCAGAAATTGTATGGGAAAATGCACAAATATCTGAAAAGGATATGACATTTTTACATGATGAATGTAATAAAGATTCAGAATTTGATCCATTAAATAAACGTAAAAAAATGTTTAATGATATGTTAAATGGTAGTTCAACTGTAGTTACAAGTAAATGTAAATATGGCCAGATAATGGCAATATTTGAGACGATGGATCAAATGGCTTATCTTCCGTGGGATTTATGGGGTAGAATTCTAAGAATGTTTTCAGAGCCTCATAGAAAACCATTTAAAATATTTTTTTTAGCAAATACTAATCTTCGTAAATTTCCTGAGGGAACAGAACCAATTACTGCTGAAAATATAAATGGAGGATATACTTATAGGTGTGATCCTGAAACGGTTGTAATATATAGGGCAGAGGATGCAACGCGTGTATTAATTCACGAATTACAGCATTCTTGTTGTTTAGATAAACCAGAAAATGGAGTAGATATAGTGGAAGCAGAAACAGAGGCGTGGGCCGAATTATTTTATGTTGCAATTTTATCACAAGGAAAAAAATATATGTTTAAAGATTTATTACAGAGACAATCTGAATGGATGATAAAACAAAATAAAAAAGTTAAAAAGCATATGAAGGATCCTAATTCAATGGAATTTCCTTGGAGGTATACTATAGGTAAGGAGAATGTATGGGAAAGATGGGGGATTCTAAGAAGAGATGAAATGAAGCCAGTTATAAATGTGGGAAATTCATTGCGTCTAACGTATCCTCCAACAAATATTTTAAAAGAGAGATTTAAAGTAATAAAAGATTCAATGATTCTCTAATGCACTTTAGCACTCTAGCACTTTAGCTCTTTTTAAGAAAAAGCGCCCAAAAATCTTTTAAATAAGCACAAAAAATAAATTATTTCTTTAAGTCCTCCCTCAATCCTTTAAGTCCCCTTTTAATAATAATTCAAAATTGAATCCTGGATGCACTAAAAAATAAAACAGAATCATTTTCCATAATGGGTGTAAAAGGTCTCTTTCAGTTCTTAAAAAGATTTGAAAAAGATGTTCATATTCCCTCCTATATTTCAGGCAAATCAGTTGGTATAGATATCTTTTGGTATCTTCATAAATCCAAAGGAGATATGTTCCATCTACAAAATAATCTACTACCAATTATTAAACACGCAAAAAAAGTGTACTGTGTATTTGATGGTACTCCTTCTCCAGAAAGAAAAAAACTACTTCAGGCTCAAGCAGAAAAACGAAATGAACTTCAACAATCTATCTATCATATTGAAAAATTTCTTAAATATCCATTTAATCGTCTAACTGGCGCAGATAGACATTATATTAATACATACTTAACTCAACTAAAAAGACAAGCGTGGCAGCCTCCTGTAGAATATATTGATTATGTTAAAAGTTGGCTAAGTGGTAAAGGTTGCGAAATCTATCAAGCACCAGACGAAGCCGATAATATTCTCATTGAACTTGAACAATCTGACTTAGTTGATACTATTATTACAAATGATTCTGATCTATTGATACTTGGCTCAAGTAGAGTTTTACGCCCAATCTCTCCGCTAAGAGCGGCAGTATTTGATAAGAGTCATATCTGTGATATTTTAGGATTTACGGCAAGCCAATGGGATGACTTTATGTATCTCTGCGCCAATATGAAAGATCATGATGTTGTTCTAGCATATTCTTTAATTAGCGTGTATAAGGAATTGGAATATGTACTTCAAAAATATTATACTATGTACAAAGATGAATTAATTCTTTGTAGATAATAGAAATGCCAAGAAGACCAGCCAAAATCACACTTACAAAATATATTGACTCAAGAAATGCTGCTGCAGTGCGAACAGCAGAAGAGGCAGGATATAGAAGATCACCTAGAACTGCTGGTGTTGAAGCAGAAATTAGGGGATATATTTTAAGTCAGGCTGGTAGAGCTGGAATAATTACATCAGCTTCAATGCCTGCTAATATTCAAAGATTTATGAATACACAATATCCAGCTGCTTTTGCTGCAGTTGAACAGTATAAAGTTACAGTTGCTCAAAATGCAGCGGCAATGCAAATGAATAATAATGCACCAAATGTAGTTGAAGAGCATTTTGCTTCCCCTGAAGAGGTTGCAGCTATGCAACAAAGAATTCAACAAGTTATACCTGAATTACAACCAGCTCAAGCTGGTATAGTTGCTCAGCAAGCAATAGCTATGGGAGGTGTTATTGATGTTGATATAGAAGACCTTTTAGGTAGATTTGCTGGTTTTGGTGTTGGTGGCAAACGTGGAAGACATAATAAGAAATCTCATAAAAGAACTCATAAACGCAGACATACTAAACGCCGCCACCATTCTAAGCGCAGACATACTAAACATAAATAGATAATCTAATTTTTTACTATTTAAAGTATTAAAAATAATTATAAAAGAACAAAAATATTTTATAATTATTTTTTTAAGAACTTTTTCTAAAAGTTATTAATTTTGGGAACTTTTTCTAAAAGTTCGTTTAAGCGAAGCAACATGTGGTTTAAGCAGTAGCAGGCTTCTTCTTCTCAGGTAGCACATATAGCTTGTATAGGTAGCTTTGAATGTTGCGGTAAGTTAGGGTTTCACCTTCCTTTACACCTAGCACCTTGCGCATTGCAGCATCAGGGTGAATGGTGTGGCCCTTTTCAGCATCCTTCAGCTTGTGGCTATCCACATAGGCGCTAAAGGCGCGAGTAACATCAGCAGGGGTCATCTGAGTACCCTTGGACTTGCCAAGGAAACCACAGAGTTCATCCTTTAGAGTTACAGGAGTAGTAAAGATGGTAGGGCGCTTCTCTTTAGGGGCACCATCTTCACCTTCCTTCTTGGAGCGGCGACGGCGCTTACCAGCCTCCTTTACCTCCTTGGCTACACGCTTTTGTAGACGTTGGAGGGTCTTGATGTTGCTGACAGCTTCATCACGGATCTTTTGGTGAGAAGCGATCAGAGAGGCGATTTCCTGTTCCACAGTCTTGGTTTCAGCAGGAGCAGCCTCAGCAACAACAGCACTTACAACAGGTGCAGCAGCGGCAACAGGGGCTACTGCAGGCTTGCTCTTCTTGGGCTTCTCAACAGGGGCAGCAACTGCTACTGGGGCAGGAGTGGAGGCAGGGGCAGCTTCAGTCTTCTTGGATACACGCTTGGCGGCGGTGGCGGTGGCGGTGGTCTTGCTCATTGTACTATTACCGGTGGTATTCTGGGACATCTTCAAACGCGTTATGACCTTTATTGTGTTCATTCCGACCATCAAATTTTATGGTCAAATTTGGGCCAGGCACCTAAGGCCACCCCGAAATTGACTTTTTTTTATTGAAGTCTGTCGTGATTGACAGCATAACTATATAATTTTATTAAATAATTATTTATTTTGTCCTTTATGATTAGATCAAATAAAGAATATATAAGAAGACAGACTTTAAAGTAATATAAATATGCAATAATCTTTATCAAATTATAAAAAACATATTTCAATAAAAAAAAGCTATAATTATTTTTATAAAAATATGCAATATTTAGTTATTTATAAGTATAAAAATAATTTTTTTTTGCGTTAAGAAGCGGCATAAAAATAAAATTTGACGACGGATTTGGGCATATGAAAAAGCATAGATCGTATTAAAATGTCTTCCAGCGTAGTATACCCTTCCAGCTTTAATTCCAAGAATATCACTATCTCTGCTCCTCGTACCCTACAAAGTGGTGCGAAGCAGGCCTACCTCAACTATGGTGGGGAACGGCTAGTGATGCAGACTGCTGTGGCAATGTCTCTGCCCTTTGGTCTGAATATTGCAGATAAGTTTGGCCCTGCAGAATATTCTGTAGAACTATCTTTTCGTGGCAATGAGCAACGTCCTGAAATCAAGGAGTTTATGGATGTAATTGCTCAGATTGATGAGGTAATGCTCAATGAAGGTGTTAAGAATAGTAAGACTTGGTTTAAGGGTGATCTTGGCCGAGATGTAGTTAAGGCATTCTATACTCCTTCTCTAAAGTACAGTAAAGACAAGGAGGGTAATGTACTAAACTATCCTCCTAATCTAAAGCTAAAGCTTCGTAAGGTGAATAATGACTTTGAGACTAAGTTCTATGATATCAATGGTAATCCTTACAAGGGTATTCCTGTAGAGGATCTGCTTGTCAAGGGTGTTCAGGTAACTGCAATTATTGAGTGTGCTGGTGTATGGTTTGCTGGTTCTAAGTTTGGTCTAACTTGGCGTGCTAAGCAGATTGCTATTCATAAGCTGCCTGAAAAGATTGCTGACTTTGCATTCAAGGGTCTAGGTGCAGCAAAGGCTGCTCCTGTAGAGGATGTAGATGATGAAGATGGTGCAGAGGAGGTAGATGATGAGGCAGCATTTCGTGCTCCTCCTCAAAAGCCATCGGCAGTTGCAGCAATGATGCCTCAAGCACCTGCTCCAGCACCTGCTCCTACAGCAATGATGCCTCAAGCACCTGCTCCTACAGCAACTGTAGATGATGAAGAGGGTGATGATGTAGAGCCTGTACCTGCCCCTAAGAAGACTATTGTAAAGAAGAAGGTTATTACTAAAGCAAAGTAATAACCTTATAAGTGTATAAATATAAATATATAAATATAAATATAAAATTAATATTAATTAAATAATAAATAAAATAAATAATATTATTTTTAATTTTATAGTAGTAGATAAAAATGTATTATAAGCCACCAATTTATACTATTAGCCATATATTGACTGGTTTTCTATCTGTATGGTTTCCTATTTTAGCTATATTAATGATTACATATCAGTTTTTACAACTAATTTTTAATGTTCGTTTTTTTATTTTTACAATGGAAATTAAAAAAGATAATTCAATAAAGCATACTGCACTTAAATTATTAGAATTTGGATTTGGCTACGGCCTTGGCCTTTTATTTTATTATCAAGATTTTTTAGGTCTATAGATTAATATCAAGAAGAACAGGACCGTGATCTGAGCCACAATAATCAGTTAGACAATCAGCACCAAGAATATTTTCTTTTGCTGAATCTGATACAAGGAAATAATCAATTCGCCATCCTACATTTCTTTCACGAGAATTTGCAAAGTTAGACCAATAAGTATATTTAATAATATCTGGATGCAAATATCTAAATGAATCTGTAAAGCCACAATCAATCATTTTTTGAAACTCTGCACGTTCTTCAGTTGAAAAGCCAGCTGTTTTCTTTTTTCCCTTTGGATTATGAAGATCAAATTCATTATGTGCACAATTCAAATCACCACAAAGAATAACAGGAACATTATTTTCTTTTTTAAGTAGCATTAGATAATTGCGAAGCATTGTTTCCCATTCAATTCTGTCAGAAAGGCGAGCGAGTTCAGGTTGAGAGTTAGGAGTATATACAGTTACAACTACAATATTTTTAAATCTAGCAGTAATAATTCTGCCCTCATCAATCCATTCATAACTATTATAAGGACCAATTTTATCTTCTTCATACATTTTAAAGTCATGTGAGATCCATAGAGGTTTTTCATTACATAGCATTGCTACACCAGAATAGCCTTTTTTATATTTAGAAAAGTTAGTAAAGATATATTTATAGTTTGATTTAAAACAAGCAAGATCACCTTGATTTTGTGTTTTTACTTCTTGAAAGCAGAGGACATCTGGCTTCTGTTCTTCAATAAGTGTTTTAATTACATTATTTGTGGCGGATCCTTTCTTTTCACCATTTTTAATTTTACCAGTAGTGGCACGAATTCCATTAATATTCCAGCTAATTAGGCGCATTCTTGGATTGTTATTTGTTTCTCATAATTTATTTTAATCAATTTATATTTCAATTTTTTTGCGTACTTTTTCCTAAAATTCCCCCATTTTGCGTACTTTTTCCTAAAAAGTACTTAGTATGCAAACATTAATCCAGCGCGGCCACCATACACTCGTAATATATTATATGTCTCGGCATAAACATATACTGTATAACTTGGAACTATTGTACCAGCAATATATTCTCTTTTATGTCTTAATTGTAATACCAATTCTCTATTAACTATTTTATCTAAATTAGCTTCGCCTAGTGGTTGAGAGAAAGGTGTAAATCCATTCTGAATTCCTAAAGGAAAATTATAATAATATCTGTTTACCCAAGGTGTTTTTCGTTGTTCATATGATGGAATAATAGATCTAAATAATGCAGGACCTTGTGTTCTAAATCGAACTAATTGGCCCTCATAATTTACTTCATAACCAGTAATAGGTTCAGAATCAGATAATGTAAATCCTGGTCTTAAGTATCCTGCAGGACTTTGTGCATATAATCCTAATGCATCAGGCCACCAAGGTGTCTTTGAACCATTTGGTAATGTATTTATATTACCAGTTAGATCGCGTGTTGCTAGAAAGTATGCATTATATGAAGGAGCTTCTTCACGATTTAGCATAAAAAATATATCACGTGTTGGATTTGGAATATTTAAACTAATTCTAGCAGTTGGAAGTCCTCTTGTTTGAAAGGGATTCATAGCATAATGTTGGACAACTGGTATTTGTAAATCAGATAAACGGAAACGATTTGCTTCATTTTGATCTAAATAGACATATTCAGCTAAAATATAACAGTCACCAAGTTGTAAATTAGGCATTTGAATTGGTAATCCATTTTTTAAAATAGGTGTTCCAGGATTCAATGGAGTAGGTGGAGAAGTATAAAAGTTACTTCCTGTAATTGGCCATAAAGATGTACCAGGCTCTAATGATGTATTAGGAATATGGGTATCTGTATAATATAATCCATTAAGATTTCTAAAACGAATACCTACACGAACTTCATCCATAGGAATAGCATCAATTGGTAATGCACATCCAAAATCTCCTCTAGTAAACCAGAAAGGTAAAGGAACAACTACCGTTTCATTATATGGTAAGGGAGGATTTTTTTGAAAAGTAGTTGGAGGCCAACCAAAGCTTTGTTCTGTAAATCCGTGATCTTTTCGTTTTATTAATTCATTTATAATAGGTACTTTTTCTAATGGTGTATGAAATTCATCTAATATTTCTAATAGACGACTATCAATAGTTTCTACGCGAGCTGCAGCAATATCAAGTGTAAGTTGTTCAACAAGCGAGTGTCCAAGAGAATTAGTCCACCCAAATTTAGGATAAATAGTTGAATTAGGATGAGCAAGTTGAGCTTCATTTTGTGCTGACCAAATGTCGGGCATAGTTGCAACTAAGAATAAACGAGTTACAAGATGCCCTTTTCTTAAAATGCGAAAGTAGGCCGTATTTCCAAATGTTGGAACATTTTCAAAATCTAATCGCCCCCATTGTGTAGTAAATCGCCCCGCTTTTATCCAGATCTTTGTAAATGGATATAAAGTTTGTTTAAAATCTAGCCGTTCATCTTGAATACCAGATGAAATAACTTTTAATAGACTAGCTACCATCCTTATATATTACTAAGTAATTATATATCAATCTTTAGATCTAGACTATTTTGTTAGATTTTGTTAGAATTTATCAGAATAGTTTAATCAGAGAACATTCTATTGCATATACCATTTTCAAAACGTAACCAATTATAATGAATTGCAAAAACAAATACTTCCCAACCACCTACAACCGCTGGATCAAATATACACGGAGGACTTAAAGAAGATAAATCTTTTACAATTGGTTGATTTACTCTTAAATTAAGTGTAACTGATGTAGCACGACTCATATTTGCAGTACCACTTGGTTGATGTTCCTCTGGATATCTAGCAAAACTGTAACCATATGTATATGAATTATATGTAATTAATCCACCTTTATGAGCAGTTGCAATATGTTCTCTAAACCATTCTCCATCTGCTGAAATTACTTCCGAGCCATTTATTCGAATTGTTGCGTGATCTAGCCAAGGAGGATAAATCTTATTTGGATTTGTTTCTAATGATATAGCTGGTGTAAAATTGGCCCATTCATTATTTACTATTACAGCCTTTCTTCTAAATATCCATAATAATTCACTAGTAGGATGATTTAATTCTAATGGTAATTGAATTTCAACTGTTCCTGAATTTAGAGTAGGTTTACTTACAATATATTTTAATGGTTCTTCAAAACTAAATGTCTGAACCATCTTTACCATCTGTTCAAATGGTCTATGTAAAAACTTTTCTCTTAATGATCCCGTTATTAATGGACATACAGTTAAAATACGAAAATCCCTAAAAGCAGGTGCTGAAGTAGCTGTTTCTGTAATTATAGTACTTGAAAGCTTATTAAATGAAACCTTAGAATTTAAAGGAGTCTGGCTACAAAATTCTCTGTAGCCAATATAATTTCGTACTACTTGGTTAAAAGGGCGTAGTTTTACATCAATACGAACTGTATTCTCATTACAACTTAAAAGTGGAAATACTTCAGATAGGCGTGTTCTTGTAAAGAAAAATGGTAATACACAAAAAAATGTTCCATCTTCGGTTGGATATGGTCTATTAGGATTTAATTCTGTTGTCTCAACTGTTCCCATTGCCATATATTGAACGGGAGTTATTCCAATACCATCAGTTGTTAACCCAATTAAATTATTTATATCTGCATAAGTATTTAAAAATGTTTTTATAAATTCTCCATTTATTCTTTCAATTGTTTGATCATTTACAATAAAATCTGCATATTCTATAATAGCTGTTCCTAAACTATTCATATAAGTCCAATATTGTTTTTTAATGTCTAAAGATACAGAGGATCCAGTTTCAGTATAAATTATTCCTTGTTGTAACTGGCTAATAATATCTCCATTATACCAATGACCTACTTTAAATTGAAGAATAACAGCTTGTAATAAGTCACCAGCAGGAAGTGTACCAATTTCAAAACTAAATTTTTGTCCCCAATCTGCAGGACCACGTTGTGTAAATTCTTGAATACTTACTGATGAAGGATAGACTGTTTTATGATCACCACGATGAAAAAATGATTCAGTTGTATCCAATGGAAAATAGGTATTATCTTGTGAATCCCTATCCGTAAGATCTAAAACAGTTGTAATATCACCTCTTGGTCTAAAGTAGTCTTTTGATGACATTATGCTATTTAGTATGCATTAAAAATGTTTATATTCAGAAAATAAAATTGTTTAAAAATAAATAATTTTATTTCCAAATTTATTTTTTAAAATGATTTCCAAATTTTTTATTTCCAAAATTTATTTCTAAAATTTAATAATCTTTAGTCATATAAATTGTATATGATTTTGGAATAATTTCACGAATATAATCATAGTGTTCAATATTATAAATAGAACCAGTAGGATATTCAGGATCATTTTCAAATTTTGAAAGAATAAATTGATATGTATCAAGAGGAGAATGCAGTAAATAATATTCAGACTTTGGAAATAGATCTGTAAATCCAAGCACTGAAATTACAATATTATAAATATGTTTTGAATTGATAGGAGGTCTTACTTTAAAATACACTCCAGCAATACTTCCAAGTGTATTAACTGATGGAATCGGCCAATCCATATCATACCACATTTTATCATTATATGTATCAAGCAATTTAATATTATATTCATATTCATCAGTTGTAATAAGTATAATTTCAAATCGTAGCCTCTCATAAGTTTCAGTAGTCATATTGTAACAGGAATATTTAAAATTTGTCCAGAAAGTATCTCTAGAATAAGGGAAACGATACAGAATACTTCCATCTTTATCGATACATACATCTTTTGTATTAAATGTATAGATTACACTTTTTGAGACATAATCTTGGACGAAAGGATTAATTCTATTAGGAATTTCAGTAGGAATATCCATCTTATCATTTTATTTTTGAATTATTTTATTTTCAATTTTTATAAAAAATAAATAGTAAAATAAATAATAAATATTGCATTATTTTGTAAAATTTGACAACTATTTTTTAAATAATTTGAATGTCAATAGTCCAAGAAATGCTCTGTATTGGAAGATATACAAATGAAAAATATGCACAACATTTTGGTGATGGTCGTCATAAATTTTATCTAGAATTTCGTTGTAATAATGAATGTGAAGAAGGAAAAAATCGTTGTGAGCGATGTGAAAAAATTACAGACGGCCCAGTAGTACAATATTTTCGAACATTTAATCACGGTAATGTTAATGAACCATTGCCAGATAGATCACATATATATGGTGGAAAATGGTATTTCAATGCTATTAAGAAATGGGGAGCTCCTCCGTCTGAAATTATTGAGTTTGCAATACAATATCAAAAAGAAGCCCGCAAAGGCTTTATTGTTGAACAACCAAATTATGAGTTATATAAAGATCAAAAAGAATATATTCCTCAAGAAATGCCCCGCGCAAAGAAATCAGACAATAAAAAATCTGATGAAATTGCTCCTATTGCTGATCCTAAACCAGTTAAGCGAACTAGAAAACCAAAAATTGCATTAAATGAAGTAATTCAACAAAATGAGGAGATTGAACAAAATGAAGAGACACAACCTATTGTAACAATTGAACAAATTAAAGAAGCAAAACGTAATAAAAAACCAAAGATTGTATCCGAAGTAGCAACAGAACCCAAAAAACGTGCACCACGCAAAAAAACTGTAGAAACTCCCAAAAATAATATATCAGATGAACTTACTCATAAAGAAGTTTCCCTACCAACTCATATTGAAACACAAATGGAAGAAATTGATACTGAAGGTTATGAAATTGAATATATTCAATTATCAGTATTTGAAGCAAATGGGACAACATATTTTAGAGATAGTAAAAAAAATAAATTGTATAAAAAAATTAAAGAAAAGGGAATTGGTCCATATGTAGGTAGATGGAATCCAAATACAGAATCAATTATTACTAATATTCCTGATTCAGATAATGAAGAATAATTGCCTGAATATAAACCTAAAAAATATTTTTAATTAGAAGATATGAGCTCCAAACAAAGTCGTTTTTGTTATTCTTATAAACCACAAGGACCTATAGATAATTGTTGTAATTCTGTTATATGTGCTAGTAATGAGCATCTAGCTTTAAAATCATCATTACCAGCTGTTACATCAAATAGTTGTAATACTACTGAGAGTTCTCTTTTATTATCTGTTCAGCAACAATATTTAAAAAATAATAATGAAAATCAAATCAGTAGTATAGTTCAAAGTACAATTGCTAATACAGATAACATAACAAATAGTATATATAGTCAGTTACTTCAAATTAAACAACAGAGATATGAGCCATATCAGCCTTATATATATCCAGTAGTTCCGCAATCTGTTGTACAATTACAAATGAATACAATAAATACTGGTGTACCTCATTCTTTTTTTACTGCAGGCGACTGTAAAGGTGTTCAATATGTAACATCATCTAATGATGATATAAATATAATTTAAATAGTTATTATATTATACCCGTTTTACTTTAAAATTAAGTCCAGCAGCTTTATTATTATATTTAGGTAATTCAACTTCTGCAATACGTCCATAATCACTAAAATCAATAGTCCCTTCCCAACCATTTTCCGATGATACCCATTCACTAATTTTTGTTTTAAGATCAATGAATCCCAATGAATATTCTTTAACACCATTATCACGAAGTTGTTTTAAGATATTAATTCCCTCTTGTAAGCGATCTGCCTTTGATTTTATTTCTTTTATTTTTCCCATTCTTATAATTAAAGTCTAAATAGTTTTAAGCTTTAATTATCCAGAAGACTTGACAGTGCCATAATTCAGGAATACTTGGTTTGGGATTTTTATACCATACATAATCAAATTCGGTAGATCTCACTATTTTCTTTAAGTGCTCCTCGATGTATAAATTGACTATTAAATCATCAATCTCCTTGCCATAATCATATAAAGAATTCCATAATACATAATGATTAACACCTGATGGTAAATCATAAGGAAATATAGATTGTGAAAAATTCCATTTTACAGTAGTTATATCAAGAACATACATATGACCATCATCAACATCAACTTGATACTTAAAATGGGTATCAAGAATAAAATCTCTAAAACTCATCCAATTTGCTAAAACATATTCGCTAAATACGCGCTTATCTTCTAACACTTTTGGGCTAGGCCGAATCATATTTTCATCAGGAATCCACCAGTACTTTTTATGAAGTTCATTAAGATCTTTAATATCTGAACTTATTTTCTTACGTAATAATTCCATTTATAATTAAAATTATAAAATGTATTTATATTCATTAAAATAATTATGCTACTAAAATTTTAGTAAAATATGCCCAGAATCCTAAACCAACAAAACATTTTGCAGTTACATCAAGAATATTATAGAATATATTTTTATTTTTTTCATCCAATAAATATACCACGCCATATAGACCCCATAGAATAAAATAAATAGTAAAAAGAATATAATTAAATGATTTTATAGAACCACTTACAAAACTAAAATAAATGAGTGCAAATAATGCAGCAAAAAAGATAAATCCTATAATACATCCTGTTATCTTACTAATAGACTCTTTTTCTCCTAAATATCCCATATAAAGCATTCCAAAATTAAGTAAAATTGCACTTATATAAGTAGCAACGTGAATAGATTGTTTATTATTATTATAAGAAAGTGCAAGCATAAGTACAAGAATCATAAGAGGTGTAGTAATAAACCAATCATTATAACGTGTTTCATTAATTTCTTCATAATTATTTATATTAGTATCAGTAGTAAATTTATTAACAAATTGTGAATAGAAATATCCTGCAATAATAGAAATACACGTTTCTAGATTCATTATATGACGAATAGTAGGATCTTTGGTTGCTAATGCTTCAATGAAAGTAATCGTACCAGTTGTAATTAATAGTATATATGTAAGATAAAAAGTAAATTTTACAAAATCAGATTTAGTATTAATTGGTTTAGTTATTTCTGCTACTTTAGTTTGTGGAATAAGATTTTGAGGTAGTTCCATTATATTTCTAAATAAAATATAGATTTTAATCTAAACAGGTAATGGATTTATTACTATAATTGCATTATTTTCAGATGGATTATTAGATATAGAACTATAAAGAATCATTAAACTTATAGCAAGTATAACAGAACTAAATATGCCAATAATACCTCCAATAATTAATCCATTTATACCGAATATTGTACCAATAATTAATATAGTAAAAGTTGAAATAAATGAAATTAATAGAATAAGTTTAGATAAAACATTCATCATAAATTTAATAAAATAATATAATTTAATCAAATTTATCATAATTTTAGTTAATAATAAATGGATTAATAATCCATTTTCCAAGTAGATCATATAATATTAGATTATCATTATTAATACAATTCATAAGTGCATTAAAGTCACATAATTGTTTGTAAAGTTCAGTATAAAAGAACTCTATAATAAATTTATCATTATATTCAGGTAAACATCTTAAGACAATATTATGATTATTTTGATAATTATTGTGAAAATTAAATACAATTTTTACAATAATTTCTCTACCATATATGCGAATTATTTCACTAAGTTCATTAATATTTTCAATGGGTTCATTTATAATTTGATCATTAGTAAGATAAATATGAAAATCACGAATTTGAGGTAGATCAATATTTAGATTATACATCTGATAATATTTATGATAGTCTTTATGTTAGTCTTTATAAATTCAATTTTTATTTATAACTATTTTTAAACCCGGTTTCTAAATTATATTTATTTAATTTAGGAATGTCAATTATTTTAATATTATTAGGATTATTATTTATCCTACTAATTCTTCGTCTATTTACTATAAAAGAAGGATTTGAAAATACTCCATTAAATCCTATTACAATTCAAAATTACAATAAGTTTTTATCATTTTATAATACTTTTTGTACTAATTGGAAAAAAGCAATAGAGAGTTCAGTTGCATCAGAAATACCTCAAAAACCAGCAACAGATCCATCACAAGCAAAATCAAGCTTAACACCTACTATTTCAGAATCAGATATGAATAAATATATTACACAATTATCATCCAATTTATCAAAATCATTTCCACCTATTTGTACACCATTACCTAAAACAGTTGATAGTACAAATATTGTTGATATAACTAATAAAATTCCAACAGATATACAGCCTTTTATAAATGCATTAAATTGGATGAATCCGCAATTAGCAAAATCACAAGCAAACTTAGGAAGCGCATTAAAGGGTAAATTATATGAAGGATTTGATAATATATGTCAAAATGTAGTAACCTGTTTAGCAAATGATCCAGAATTAATTCAACAGATAGCAATAGAAGTTTCAGAACAGAATGATCAACAAACAGTATTACAGCAAGAAAAATTAATGGCATTACTTAATCCATTTTTTACAAATTCCGAATTATCAACAGCATTTGGTGAAAATCAATTATTATTTCAAAAAGCTCAAGAGATTCAAGATCAAGCACAGAGTGGTGAATTAGTAAATCAAATAAATATTCCAGGAGGGCGAACAATCGCAAAATATCAAAAGCCAGCTGGTGCAGATAATTTAATTAATATGAAACAAAATGATCCAGCTAGATATAATGAACTAAAAACTAATTATAGTATGTGGACTAACTTAAAATCAATGCTTGATAATATTAATGCAAATTTATCATAATAATTTACTTATATTACGAATTGTTCGTTTCTTAAAATTGGGCGTCTTTGATTTATTTTCAAAAAGCTGTTTTAGTTCGTGTTTTTTCTGTGTAATACGTTTAACCTTTGCACGAATAAGTGAAGGCAGTGATGTTTGATGTCCTGTACATTTAATGGAAATAAATGGAAATCCAAATTTTTCAGGATTTTCACGTGCCTTAATACTAATTTTTACCAAATGATTTGCAAGACACTCCATTGAACCCATATCATAATATTTGGAATCAAATAACCCAATACTAAAATAAAGAGTAATAAGAGTATCCATAGATGCTATTCTTAATATTTTATTAGTATCAACAGGGACATTAAAATATGAATGACACGCAGTCTGATCAATAATGAAAACGAGTGATTTATTTTCTTGAACTAGTACTTTACTAGAGGGTATTAAATCTACGCCGCGTGAAGAAAATGACTTAATAGTAATAGGAGAAGTAGGAATTCGCATACGTGGTAGACGACCATGCATTTTTTCTTTACTGCCACCTTTTGAATTATACTTATCAAGTAAATAATTAAATTCTTCTTGTAATTTTTTTGCATCAGTATCAGCATTTGGAGATAGAAAAATAATGGGTTTATTGCTACCAATAATCCAGTCAGTATTTTGTTTATTATATTTTAAAACGTGATCATAAAATTCTAATAAGTCAGCACCAGCAAAAATTCGCTTATTTTCAATAATAAAATTAATAGTAACTTCAGTTTCTTCAGGAGTTAAAGAACCACGAAATGCTTCACGACTAATTTTACATTGTTTTACAGGAACAAACTCATTAAATAATGCCAATCGTTCAAATACTTTTTGCCATCTACTTAGTTCACCCCGCGGTCTACTTAGTTCTAAGTACATTAACATTCGTAAAGTGTTTGCATCTAAATATGAAATACCATCAAGACGATATTCACGTTTTGAGAGTATACGATATAATTTAGGATCAATAGCAGTCATATCTGCAACAGGAATATAATCAACATATACTTTAATTGTACCTTCGTGCATTCCTTCTCTAACTGAAATTTCAGTAAATCCAGCTTTTTTAAGATCTTTAGTTAAGATCTCTATATCAGACATTTGATTTGGCGTCATGATATCATAATCAGGGATAGAGAACTCAGGATCATAGAATTTATATTTAGCAGGTAAATGGGCGTTTATAGCTTGCCCTCCATAACACAGACGATGTTTCTTTCTTAAAAATTCTTCAACAACATCAATTGCACGAATAATATTATCATCGTGTGCAGAAGCATAATCTATTTTAGATTGAGCAAGCTCGGAAGCTTGCTTAATAATATCTAGTTGTTTTTGAAAATTCTTTCTATCAAAAAAATTTGAATTAATATGTGTTTCGTGAATATTATCTTCCATTTCTTAATATTTCTTAATATTATTTATTATGAAATCTAATCACTGTCATAGAAGAGTTTTATAATTTCAATAGTTTTTTCTGTTGTATTTTTAGGATTTATCCAATATTCTACTTGATTATTAAGGACTTTTAAACGTTGAGACCATTCTTTCTTTTTTGATTTTTTTATAGTACAAATACCTTTTCCATTTAATCCCCAACAGGATGTTACTTTATTATCTTTAGTAATATATTCATCTGGATTGAATCTAATAAATATAAGTGGTCTATATCCTACATCTTGTGATAATAACATTAATCTTTTATTTTCACATGAACAATCATAATCTTGATGTTGATTTTCATCTACTTCTATAATAATAACATGATATCCTAAATCAAGAAGAAGATCTGGTCGCCTTCTAGAACATCCATCTTGTATTCGTTTATCTAATATCCAAGTATAGGAATCTAAAGGAAAATTCTCAAGTATGTAATCTACAGTAGCTTTTTCTTTTGTTTTATAATTAAGTGTATTTGGCTTATCTGGAAAAAGATGAATAAAACAATTAAGACAATAACCATCATATTTAGGTCTTGCTTGTATTATACAATTATCAGTAAGACATTGTTTATTTATAATATCTATCATACCATCTTTTTTATGTTTTGTACAGTATATGCCAATTTTTTTTCCTTGAAAATTAAAACTTGCTTGTATATTACAGTCTATTTCAATACATCTTTTATTTTTTATATCTATCATTCCATCTTTTTTATGAGTAGCACAGTATAGACCGTTCTTTTGACCTTCTTTATTATAATTTGGTATTGTTTGACATCCTTCTTCTATACATTTTTTATCTTTAATATTAATCATTCCATCTTTTTTATGTACATTACAATAAATAGCATTGATTTCTTTTTCAAAATTATATATAGGTATTGTATTACAGCCTATTTCAATACATCTTTTATTTTTAATATCAATCATACCATCTTTTTTATGTATATTACAATATAATGTATTTTTTTCATCTTTATAATTATAATTTGGTATTGTTTGACATCCTTTTTCTATACATTTTTTATCAACAACATTAATCATTCCATCTTTTTTATGTTTTGTACAATATAGACCTCTCTTTTGACCTTCATTATTATATGCAGGTCTTATTATACAGTCTTTTTCTTGGCATCTTGAATGTTTAATATCAATCATTCCCTCTTTTTTATGAATAGCACAATATATTCCATATCCAACATCTTTATAATTAAATATTGGTTGTTTTATACAATTTTGTTCTAAACACTTATGTGGCATATTCTAATTTTATATAGACTCTATATTTTTAAATTCTTATATTATTTGTTTTAATATAAGTTATATTATATATTATTTATAATAAAATAAAACTCTGATAAAGATAGTAAGATGTCGTATATACCAGGAAATAAATCAGAAGATCCAAAAGTACACTTTGAAGCAGGAATAAAAGATTTTGCTCGTATTGATAAGGTTAGATTGATTAATATTGGAGGTTCAATACAATACGGTATTCTATATTCAATTGCCTATTTTATAGTTGGTATAACGCTACACATCATTTTTCCACCATTTGAAAAAGGAATTCCATTATTTAATTTATTTTTATGGATAATTTTACAGTGTTTAGTATTAATAATAGTAACATTCTATACTCAGAAGTTTATAGAAGCAATTCCAGGATGGGCATCATTTTTTCCAGATTATTTTAATTTTAATGAGCTACAAACAAAAGGATTTATTCCATATGGAGTAGGAGAATATCAAGGTAGTATGGCAGCAAATATTGTATTAATTGGTACTCAAGTTAATTTACTTAATAAAGTAGAATATTTAACAAGAGAATTTTCAAAGCGTTACTTATAATTAACTAAAAGTATATAATATAAATCCATATGAAGGAGATGGTATATAAGTATCGTTATCATTAATTATTATAATAAGTGTTGTCATATCTTGTTTAGTAAGAGTTAAAGTTTTATTTCCTGTTCCAGAATTATTAGTAAACTGATATGAATATCCTACTTCAAGTGCACTTGATAGTCCATCGCTATATAAAATAGTTAAAGGTGTACATCTAAATACATATCCAATATTATTCCAACCAGTACCATTAACTGGTGTAACTAATAAAGAAGAATTAAGAGGAAGAACTTGTATTCCAATTGGTGATAGGTTAGTTGCAGATTCATAAAAGAAAAATTCTACTACACCAGTAGTTGAACTATATGGATCATATGAAATATAAAATGGGCCAATTATATCTAATGTTATATATTGTATCCCAAGTACATCACTACATATAATATTATAAGTAGGAATAATATCATTCGAACTAGTATTATTAGATTCACAATAATGTGTTGTTTGAATAGCATTTAGTGTTTGAGGAGGAGTCCAAGTATTGCCATTTTTTAAATTATTAATAGCAAGTCCATCTGTTCCGTTAAAAACTATAGGACCTTGATTATAACAACCTTGATTAATACTAGTTATTTGTCGACTATAACCCGTAAAAATAGTTTGTGCCTGACGTTTATTAGTAATAACTGAAGAATTCATATTTGTAAGATTGGATGTACGTGGTTTTATATAATTTGCAGCAAAGGAGTCCATTGTACTATTTAAAGAATATAATATAATTATGAACAAATGCCGTTGAGAGTATTAGAATTAGGAAAACAATTTCGCCCAGCAACTTCACAAATATATCCTCCATTTAAAAATGGTAGATATATGGAAGAGTATTTCTATGAATATGCGCTAAATCACAAAAATGAAATAGAAACAGATATAGTTTATATTCCAGTTTTTTGGACAAATCTTCAAAATCATCCTGCATTTTCAAAACAGAAACAAAATTATAATATACTTTTAACAAGAGCTTTACTTCAATTTCCTCAAGATACTAAATATTTTACAATAGTTCAACACGATGATGGTCCTCAACTTACTTTGCCAAACAATACTATTATTTTTGGAGCGTGCACTGGAACTATTCCCTTACCACTAATTTATGAAGATACAACAAATCAACTTCTTAATAAAAGTAGAACATATAAAAAAGATTTACTTGCTTCTTTTGTAGGCACATTGACACATAAGGTGCGCGAGAGATTAGCGAATACGGTTCAGAATGTAAAAGATATAAAGTTGGTAACGAAACCTCATAGTGATTGGACAAATAGTGTATCAAAATCTGCAGCAGAATTATTTATTGATCTTACATTAAATTCAAAATTTTGTTTAGCACCTAGAGGATATGGTAGAAGCTCCTTCAGATTTTTTGAAGCAATGTTGCTAGATTGTATTCCAGTTTATTTTTGGGATGATATAGAATGGCTGCCCTATAAGGATATACTAGATTATAGTAAATTTTCATTATCAATTCAAGAAAAAGATATTGAAAAAACAATTGATATACTTAAATCAATTTCTGAAGAAAAATATGTAAGTATGTTGGAAGAAATGAAAAAGGTAAGATATCATTTTAGTTTAGAGGGAATGTCTGAAAATATTTTTAAATCTATACAGTCTGATAAAAATAAAAGTATAATTTAGAATGAATAAAATAAAAACAATTACATTTAATGGAAACCTCTATAGAGCAAATAAAACAGATGCCAAAAAAGGTAAATCTGCCGCAAATAATTATAAAGGTGCCCCAATTAAATATTTTACACTAAATAAAAGTGAACTTTCTGCATATACTAAAAAAGGTACAACTTATAAGAAGACTTGGAATGCTAATAATTTAACATTAGTGGATATATTAGATTTAGAAACTAGACAGGAATTAGAAAAAAAATTTAAAAATGAAGAATTAAAAAAATCATTAAGAACAGCATTTCCAATTAGTGATCGTAAAGTATCTCGTAAATCAAATAGTGAAACAACAATTGATGATTATGCAATGTTAAAAGAATTATGTAGATTAGGATATGATGGATATTATATGAAAACTATAAATGAATTTCATTCTGAGGTAGGCCTTTGTCCTAAAGTATTTGATCAATTAAAATTACGTGAAAATGCAGAAGAAGTGAGGGCGCCTATAAATATTAAAAGAAAATCAAAAAAGAATTATATATCTTATAACATTAATAATATACCTAGAGGTACACTATTTAATATGAGTGGTAATATTACTAATAATATGCCAAATTTAATTCAAAAACCAAAAACACTTAAAAGGCATAGGGAAAATAATAATTCATATAATACAAGAAAAAAAAGAAGACTTTCAACTAAACAGTTGGAGCTCTGAGTAATCCGTGTTTAGCGTCAGTTGAAGGATTTGGTTCAGCTGGAATTACAATAGGTGGTTTAATATAACGAAGTGGTTCAGGTTTAGGAATATAACTATATGTTTTAAAGGTTTTATCAGTAAACATAAATTCATTATTTTTAGTGTCAAATATCTGAATAGGTACACAGTGTACACCATATGTACTTGTAATTTTATTGTAAATATCTTTGGTGACAGATTTAGAGGGATCTTGTGAGAAACATACAGTCCAGCGTAATTTAGTAGAATCAGCAACTTCTTCAGATCTATCAGATGGAATAGACATATAATCTTCAGCTGTTTGTAAAATTCCAAAAGGTGCGGATGTATCATTTTCAGTAATACCCAGTTTTGTCTGTGTGTACATTAAACGTAAATTTGTTAAGAAATCTAAATCCTCATTAGGTGAATACAGTTGTGTTTCACGGAATCCAGATGTATTTGCATTACTAAAAATTAATACTTTTCCACTATAATCTTTTATATTATTAATAAGTAATCGTCCTTCTTGTGATTGTCTATAATATGTACCACCATCAAGTTCATTTTTGAGAAGGCGAAGTTGGAAAGGAGAAAGTGCTTTAGCAACATTAGAGTAATAATCAAGAACTGTTTTAGATTTATAGGATCCTGGTGGCTGTCTAAGGAAATATAATACAATTACAACTGGATCTGTATTATTTTGGCATCCAGGAGCAAATGCGTAAAAATTAATTTTTTCGCAGACATCGCGAATATTGGAATGCTGAGGTGAATTACAAATTGGTCTATTAGAATTATATTTAATACGTAATTTATTTTGTGCATCACGTACAACAATTCTTGGAAAGTATTGTACAGTTTCTCCTTTGCATTCATTAAGATAGTCAATTTCAAGTATAAAGGTTCTACAACCTGCATTTACAGCTAGTTGAACAGCTAAATCAGGATCCCAATATCCTTCAGACATTGGCCCAATATAACCAGTATAGCGGCAACCAAGTGAATAGAAATTTACAAAACATTGTTCTGCTTCGGGCATAACATTTGTAGCTAATATTTCAGTAACTGGTCGACGAGCACTTGAAACTGGATTAATTTTATCAGATAATAATTGCACTTGATTTTTATATTTAGTTTCTAGTTTTGGATCAGATGTAGCATCTTGGACATCTGTTTGTGTAATAGCAGAATGTATCTTTAATCCTAAATATACTAAAATAATAATTACAAATAATGCAAAAAAAGCATGTAATATACTAAATTCAAACATAGTATCTCTATTAAGATTTTATAAGTTAATCTTAGTAAAAATATGACATCTTTAAAAACCGGAAAGTAATATATATTGTTATTTAAATAATTAAATTATATTTTTAGTACTTTAATATAAAGAAAAAAATCTTATATAATAGTATACTAATGAGAAATGGTATTGGTTAGAAATTTAAAGCAATGTGATAAGGAAAAAGTATTTGAACTTGGTAAAAAAATCTTCCGAGAGGAGGATGAAATACCGCTTCTTCAGAAGGCATTATATTTATGTGTAAATGAACTATCATTTGTAGCCGTAGAAGATAAACACATAGTAGGATTTACATTAGTCTGTAAAAAAATGACTAATGTATATTATAGTTTTTTAAGTAAAATTCCAGATTGTTATGAGCTAGCATTTTTAGGAATTTCACCAAAATGTCAGGGTCGTGGATTGGGGACACGATTGTTGAAAGAAACACTCTTAGTAATCTTTCAAACATCACAACAATTTACTTGTTGGCTTTTGGTTGATGCAGATAATATAGGAGCTGCAGCATTATATGAAAAATTAGGATTCCGACGTTGGATAAAGACAACTGCAGAAATGACGTCAATTCCAGGATATATTATGGGGATAAGTTATAGAAGATTTAATAATAATAATAAAAAAGAACAATTATATACAAATATATCTGCAATTTGTCCATAATTTTTTCCATAAATTTTGTCCATAAAATTGAAATCATAAATAAATTATAAATTACTATCAAGATAATGAGAGTATTTTATGAAGAAGAGGAAACTGATTCCAAGACAGTAAAGCGCAGGTACTATGTAAAAGTGGATAATGTAAATATTCCAGACAACTTAAAGGGTTATAAGGCGCTAGAGGCATCAACAACGGAGGAGTTAAAGGAGCAAATTATGGAATATTATGGATTTAATAAGAATGAGAATCTAAGTATTGAATTATGGTCAAATCAAAATCGTCAAGGTAAAAGATTGGATCAATTGAAAGAGATTGAGGAAAATGAATTTATTTGGGTAAGGGTTGTTACTAAATAAAATAAACTAAATATAGAATAAAATGATAAGAAACTTAGAGAAACATAAAAAGTATAAATCTGCGTATAAACCAAATGATTTTTTTTGGGGATTGGGTGTGGAACACGAGACATATCTTGAAACAAGTAAATTAAAACAAGTAACTTTAAAAGAGCTTAAAGAAGCTAAAGCAGCAGAGCGCTATAGTGTAAATTATTATAGTATATATGATACAGATTCATTTAATACTGCACTTGATGGCCTATTTGAAGTAGATCAAAAAATTTTATTACCAATTCTAATAAATAGTCATACATTTCAAAAGACAGATATAAATGGAGAACATTTAACAACATATGAACGAATTCCTAAACCTAATCCAAAATTTTCAGGTCAAACATTATTTGAATGGATGAAAAAACAAAATCCAGATATTTTTGTAGAGGATTATGAAAAATCATATACATTTGATGGAGATACTATTGAATTTATTACACAACAATTTTATAAAGCTACTATACAGGGAGTTATAGATGAATTAACAATTATAGAAAAAGATTTTATGAGGGCATTAAACTCCTTACCAAGAGAAGGACTTTTAAAGGCATATGCCCCATTTCAAATTGCTCAAAAAAATTATCCTTTTGCATCATATTTAACTAATCTTAAAAATAACGCTATGTTTAATAATGGAACAATTCATATAAATATTACTCTTCCAACAAAATTAAATGAAAATGCAGAGATAGCAGATTTTGATAAATTTAGAGCAGAACATCAAAATTTAGCAAGAGTAATACAATGGATTAGTCCATTAATTGTAGCAAAGTATGGTGCATATGATCCTTTAAGTGAATCAAAATTAAATGGTGAAAAATTCTCTGCAGGATCACAACGTGTAGCTGTCTCAAGATATATAGGACTTGGTACTTATGATACAGATATAATGCAATCAGGAAAAATACTTACTGTAAAAAGAGAAAGTTTACAAGATATTGATTGGTATGAAGAATTATATAAAAAGGTTGGATATAAATTATTAAATGACATTGGAATGGATATAAATTTTAATAAACATTTTTGTCACGGACTTGAATTTCGAATTTTAGAATCAGTTCCAATAAGTTATCTTAATGATATTTTACATTTAATAGTATATTTAGCTGATTTTTCTTTAAAAAATAAAGTAACTAATCCAAAAAAATCAAAATTATGGCATAGAATAGCTGAAAATTGTGTTCATAATGGTAAGGGATATATAATGGAAGTATCTGATCAAAATGAATTATTTGAATTATTTAATTTAATGCATTTATCTAAAGAACCATTACAGTCTATAGAAGTATTAGATATCATAATACAACAATTATATGAAACATATAAAGATTGTATATGTGTTAATTATATGATTAATGGTAATAATGAATATACAATAAAACCAAATATTAGACTTTCTCCTATTAAAGAAATAATAAATGAAACTGAAAATACAATAACATCTATTAATGAATCAAATGAACAATTAGAACAAGAGAAACTAGTAGAGAAACTAGTAGAGAAACCAGTAGAGAAACCAATAGAAACCCCAATAGAAGAATCTAAATCAGTTGAGATAGTAAAAAATAATAGTCTGTGGTGTTGCTAATCATCTTCTTCCTGTAGTGATTTCAGACGTTTTACAAGAATAGAACAACACTTATCCCAAGTATATTTATTACTAATTTCTTTTGCTCTTTTCCCGTGAACTTTACGCAACTCTTCATCAAACACATATGTTTTCATAGCATTAGAAACATCATCTATATCAACTAGCTGAGCCTCACCTGTTACAGTATTATAAGCCTGTGGAATATAGTATCTATATTTAGGTTTAATCATAATTGAGTTATCTTCAGTACAATATTCAGTATATCCATTAATATTAGGAACAATTTGAGGTATTCCAATACTCATCTGTTCAAATGTACATAGACCAAATCCTTCTCCTTCTGCACAACTTACACCTACATCGCCACAATTATATAGAAGATTAATATCATCGTCTTTATAACAAGTATTAGAAGAAGTAACAAGGAGACGATTACCAAATATATCAGTACTTGCATTAGCCAGTTGAAGTTCTCTTGCAAAGATATCAAATAGTTGAAAACCACCTCGATCGCCTTTATCTGCAACAACAAGCATAAAAATTGGTTTCATAGGAAATTGAACAATAAGTTTAACAAATGACATAACAAGAATATCTAGACGTTTGCGAGGAATATTACGATTTAGTGATGTAAAAATAAATGCTTCTTTAGGAAGACCCAAGCTTTGACGAGCTAAATCTTTAGGAATAGGTTTAAAAATATTCGTATCAACTGCGTGATTCATTACATCAACAGGTCGAGTAAGACCTTGTGTTTTTAGTTGATCTTTCCAAAATTTAGAAAAGCAAAATACTCGTTCTACATCACGATTCACAATATCAAGCATTTGCTGAGGCTGACCTTCATATACCATATCCATATATGCCCAAATCTTAAAAAAACGATTTTGAATAGACTTACGAATTTCCTCAATATAACCACAAATTACAGAAATATCATTATAAATAAATACAATATCTGGTTTTTCTGTCATAATAGTACCAGGTAGTTCAGAAAATGCAAATCCAATTGCTTTCTGTTTTTCCATAGCTGTCCCATCAATAACTTTTACATTACTTGGATACTTACGACCAATATCACCATTTGTAATACGTTGAGTAGCAAAATGTACAATTTTAATCCAACTATGTTTAGAAAGTTGATTAATTATATTATTAATAACTTTACTATAACCATTTGCCTGATTAATATGTGTAGATACAATTAAAATTTTAATTGTTTTTTCTGTATTTACTATTATATTCGTATTATTATTTGATTTAATATCATTAGAATTAATATCATTAGAATTAATTACAGAATTTAATTCTTTAACAAAGTCATTAATATCCATTATATACTATGTAATAGTTATTAAATTGTCTTTAGGTAATTCTAATCTGTAATCTCAATTTATAACCTTGTCTTATATCTCTATCTTATATCCCTATCCGGCGTATAAAAATCAAAATAAAGAATAGAAATGGTAAAGAATAAAACTCGTCGCAATAAATCTAGACATAGCACTAAACGCAAAACTAGACATAGCACTAAACGCAAGATATCAAAGGGTGCCGATACTTGGAGAGAGGGTGTTATGCGCGTCTATAAGGAAATGAAAGCTAAAAATGCTGATACTAAATTTGGTGATGCATTAAAAGAAGCCTCCAGAAGAAAGAAGGCTGGTAAGCTATAAAGCTAATAAAATCATAAATAGCTAATTAATTAAAGTATATAGTTTATTATTTATTAATAATACTGCTATATAACTAAAATAATTTATGACAATCTGAAATTATTTTTAGTTTCCATTGATTCCATTTTTCAATAAGCTGTTGTCTATAATTTTCAGCCAATTCAGGATTAGAAATAAATTTTTTAATAAAAAGAATAGCTTCATCCCAAGATTTTAATTCATATAATTCCAGATTTTTAGAAATAGTTAACCAAAATAGTTCATCACCTGAAATACGAACATAAATTGGAATTACACCAGATTCAAGTGCCTCATATATCCTAAATGTCTCCACATTATTTCCTCTCATAATAGGACAAAATTTACTTGATGTAAGTGTTCCTAAATATGCCCCTTCAGATGTTTGGTTAGGATCATTCCAAGAATCAGTAAAGTGACAATGATGTGGCATTAGACTATACATACTTTCAAGAAGTTCTCGTCTATTAAACCAACTTGTTCCGTGAAAACTCCATACTAATTCGCGATCTTTAAACATCTTAGAGCTGTTGCCCTTATAATGATAACCAAGAGGTATAGTAACTACATGTTCCAATTCAGTCCCTTCTCTACAGTAATTTCTAATTACCCCTTTACAGTTTGAAAAAGTATAAAAATCAAGATTATCTTTAGAAAATTCATCACTTAGATGAAGAACTTTGAAGTTAATATTATGAGATTTAAGGAATGTGAAATAATGTGTAAATGTTTCTAGATGTGGTCGCTGAACTATAAACCAAGAATTATTTGGAACAAGTGTAGTAAAATTAGGTAAAGCCTCTAATACAATGTCTGAATTAAATACATCTTTAATCCATTTTTCTTCATATAATATGTATGGTTTTTGTTCATCTATATGGTATAATTTAATAATTGATTTTTGCTGAATAGGTCCTTTTTCATTATTTTCTAAAAATATTTTAATTTCTTCTTCAGTAAAGCATTCTGTATTATTCCAAATATCACTATCAAAATTATTTGTTTTATGTATATCATTAAATTGAGAGTTAATATAAGTAAGATCATCATCTTGAAAGCATCGTGTTAATAATGAATTTGCAACATATTTTTTAAGACCAATATATGGTGATCCTATAAAATGATCACATTCACTAATTATATGTTCATTATTCGATAAATAGTTAAGAAGTTTATATGCACCCTGTTTTGAAATAATATAACTATACGCACAAAAATGAAATATAGGTAGAGCAATATTAGGGCTAAAAAATGTATTTGGTTTAATTTGTGACCAAAAACTGTTTACTTCTTCAAGACAAGAAGGAAGAACTGCTTTATTTGGAGGAAGAATACCACCAATATATAATAATTCAGCATCTTTAGGAATATTTGTAGCACATTTATTCCAATTATTAATCCAATTATTATTAAATCTTACATCATCTTCTAGAACTAAAAAGTATTCTCCAGGGCTATTAATAATTTTAGACCATACATTAATATGACTTAAAAAGCATCCAATAACGGATTTTTTCCACATAAAACTATTATTTTTAAATAATTTAAAAATAAATTTATTAAGTTGTAATAATTTTCCATTTATAGCTGAAATACGAGTTGCATTATTTTTAAGATATGGTTCTGAACTAATTAGGTTATCCCAGCGATCTTTGCGAGAATCTAAATTTACAATAAAAATTTTATCAATCATTTTTGGATGAAAATTTTCATTTTCATTTTCATTTTCATTTTCACTATTTTTTATTTCATATTTATATCCAAGCTCTAAAATTTTATTTGCTATTTTGGAAATAATATTGAAAGCATTTTGTTTCTTCTCTTCATTCAAAATAGGAGTAGCAGCTATCTGAGCACATATTTCAGGATTTTCTTCAAGTTTCTGCACGACTCTAATAATCTGCTCAGAACTAGATAGCTGTGATACATTAATAATAGAACCTGGTGCAAAATCAGAATCTGTATTAATATCACCCCAATACAAGGGTATACAACCAGCCATTTTAGAATGAAGAACCTTTTCAGTAATATAACCATCTGCTTGTGAATTTTCAAAACTTAATGTAAATTTATGCTTTGAGAAAAATTCATATTTAGGAATATCTCCACAACCACCGCCAGGATATTTTAATTCTAGACGACCACCAATATTATTATAAAGATCTCCTCCAGAATTTACTTTTTTATAATTATTTAATTCAATAAAACAATCATTTCTGAACTTACATATAGGATTGCTTACTACAAATGCACAGAATTCAGATCTTTTATCAAATGGTTTAGAATGTGTCTTTAATGCTAGACCTAATGGAAGCCTATTTGGATTATCATTCGTATTAACTGAAGATAAATCATCAGATTCATTGAACCAATCAATAAATGTCATCCAAGTTGGTAATCTAATATGTTTTTTATCTTCAGATCTATATGGTGTTAAATATAAATCAATAGAGTCATCATTAGGTATTTGCCAATTTTCTGCACTAAAATAAATTTTTGGAACTGATTTAGAAAATACCCTCTGATCCTTAGAAAATGGTCCAATTATATGAACATTTGGATCTGAATCAATTGAGTTAGTTTGAATACCTACAATTTTAATATTTCTATTATTTAATTTACATTGATAGCGAAGGGCATCGGTTATAAAGTTAGAATCATAATTAAATCCATCCCACATTTCAGAGAATGCAACAATAAATTCATTTTTAGAAATTACAGAAGTTTGATTAGAAATAAGCTGAATAGGTTGAATAGGCTCAATAGGTCTAGTAAGAGAATTCATTATAGTAGCCCATTTAGATAAGTTAGCAGCAATCGACCAATTTACAAGAATAGTATGTCTAATTCTAGGCAAAGCTTCATAATAATTAGTAGGATTAGAGATTAAATATGTAAATGCTTTGCAAATGCCTGAAAATTCATTGCCAAAATAAAATAGTTTTTCAAGTTCTAAATGAATAGATTTTATAATTGGACTATTATGAATAACTGGTATACCAAGCCATATTGCATTTAGAAATCCTAAACGCATAGAAATAAATCGTGAATGTGAAAATAAAATATTATTTTTTGTTTTAACTAAATCATAATATGGCACCAATTTTTCAAATGATATAGGTAATGTTGAAATATCAATATTATTAAGAACATTTTCTTTTAAAAACTTATTATCTATAATTTTTTCCATATTATGACATATATATGTAGCATTGACTGTATAGTTATTATATATTTCACGAATTGCAACTAAAGGAATAATAGAAGAACTCGTATTATTATTTTTTTCAGAAATATGAACAGACCATTGAGTATCTGGAGTATATTGGGCAATTAAATCTGAAGAATAATGTGAAATAACTGTTTTAGACCAAATAAATGGAACGCGACGAATAGGGCTTGAAAATAATGTTTGAATTGATTGCAATGATTCTGGAGAATTTAAAATATCCCAACACCAAATTTCTAAAACATTATCAAAATAACGGGGAACATATGATACCTCAGGATAAACAGATCTATCCATCTCATTAAATTGCATAAATGATCTCATAAAAACTATTGTATTAGTTGCTATCTTCTTACGATAAGAAGAATTAATGATACCATCAATATCAATAAAATAATCTAAATCATTTTTTTGGAAAATAGTGGATAGAGTAACATTATCAAATCTTGGAAAATTAGACCACCAATCAGTTGAATCTTTATTACTAATCAAAGATACTTTAAAATCTAATTGTTGAAAAAGCTCAACTAATAAAATAGCAGTTTGATTATATCCACTTGTAGATAAATCAATAGTGGGATTATAGGCTATACCAATATGTAGCATTTGTATTAACCTCTAAAAGAGATTAATCTTTATACTAAAATTTATTCAAAAAATTTAAAACTATTGTAAAATAGTTGTCCATTCAGATTGAATTTCTGGATTATGTAATGAATGCTTCCAAATAAGATTTGCAGCGTGTGTCCTATAAATATTTAAATTTTTACTATGATTTTTTAAAGCATTATATAGAGTTTCAATTGCATTATCCCACTTATTAATACTATAATGATAACCAAATTTATCCCAACCATCTGAGTTATGAAGAATAGGATAATTACAGTATAGAAGTTCAAGGGTCATATAATTAAAATCATTATTCCATTGATGAGTAATAAAACAAGATGAACGATGTTCTTTGAGAATAGTATGAATACTTTTACGACTGTGAAGAATAATTCTATTATTTTTATATAATGACAACGATGGAAGAACAAAATTAAATGAATTCATATCTATTTTAAGTTTATCACCATTAATAATATGAACTTTGCCCCTCCATTCAGTATATTTTTTAGAAAATGCTTCAACTAAAAGTAGTGAATAAAAGTAGCATTTCTGAAAAGAAATATTAGGATCCATAATTACAATATCTTGATTTCTCCAATCTATAACAGGCATCCATTCAATAGTTTCTTTTGTACCATATTGAGTTATAAATTGTGGATCCCATACATAAGGTACAACCCTACTATTTTTAATTTCAGTCCTATTAAGAACTGCTGCATAGTCAATATGTTGTTTATAGTGTGGACTAGTCCAAATTTCATCAATTTCGCCAACTACGTGATGACTAAAAAACAGTGAATTAAAATTTTGAATACTTTCAATATCAATATTAAGAATATTACCAAGATATAATTTAATAATTTTTGCACCTTTTGATCGTAGAAATCCCCGCGTAGTTGAATCAATACTCATACCAATTTCAATAAATGCTTTAATATTAAGAGATCCACGAATAATATCACTAGCAGTAATAACTTTATAATTATTTATAAAAGGTTTTTTTTCTGAATCAGATGATACACTATATTGAAGAAGATAAGATGTATATCCCATACTTTCAAAAAGATCATATAGAACTACAATATTCTGTGTAAGACCATTGCGAAAGAGTGTATCATCATTTACATCATTTGTAGCAAGAATAATGGCGGGTCTTTCTAATGGTATAGTTAATGAAGTAACTGTAGCGTCCGACTTTTTATAAGATGATAGATCTGTATTACCAGGTAGTATATCCATATTGAGTAATATGTATACAAAATCTTTATATTAAGATAAAGAAGAGTATGTCAGCATCAACAGTATCAACACTGCAATCATTTCCAGGTTCAGGATCAATACCACCCGCGTGTTTTTATAATGCACAAGGGCTAGCTAATTGGTTAAATAACAATCCAAGCTATAAAACCAATTTTTCATACATAGGAACATTTAAATTTTTGTATCCTCCAGAGCTTACAGCATATTTTTCAACAATAGGGCTACCTGGTTACAATCCAGCATCAGTTCCATTATGTGCAAATGTAACAACATTATCACAATATCAGGCTTTAAAATACAATACACAACTACAATTATTTCAAAAAGTATATACAATAAATTCAAATGCGTATATAAATTCTGTAGCAACTGGACAACCACCTATGTATTATACATTTAGAACATTTCAAGAGAAATCAGATTATAATTCAGCAGTAGCATTAGTAAATAAATTATATCCATTTAGAGATATGGCTGAAGCAGTTGGATGGATTGTACCATTTCCAATTGGTATGTAATTCTTTTATAATAAAAGACGATTACCATCTTTATCGTGATATTCAACTGGTACCTCTTTTCCAGTAAGAATTGGTATATATGTTTCAACAGCAACACCATTTGCAACAATTACATCTTTAAAAAAATTATTAGTTTTAATATGATAATATGTAATAACTTGATCTTTTATACCAGATTTTTCCAATCTAAGTTTATATGTTTGAATAAATCGCTCATTATTGATTAATATACTATGTTTAGGTGATATATATAAATCTTCAAATGCATTATATTGTCCTTTTCTAATAACATATGGTTCATATCTATCAGTTGCATAAATATAATTTTTAAAAATTTCAACTATATGTGTTTTTTTATTATCTATAGTTATAAGAATATCTTCAAGAGTCAAGTCTTCAATTAATTTATATCCAGACTCTGTTAAAATTTTAGTTCCTTTTAATAAACAAGGAATATTAGAATTCTGTATAAATGTATAACTATTAACTGGTTCAGATAAATGATTAACATTAAAATGCCATTGACTAGGAGGATTTAAAGTATCCCAATTTTGTACACTATCAGTTGCTGTCACTACCTGTGAGGGATTAACTGCAGAATTTAACATATTTGTTGGAATAGTTGTACCAGTAAGTTGAAGTTGAAATTCTAATCCAGATGTATTTGCAGGTAGTTGAGTATGTAATTTATTCAAATTATATAAGGAGTGAGTAGAATCAACAGAATTAAACATAACATACTCGCCTGCAATAGATGATGTAGCAGGTATTAATACATTCCAAGTTCTTAAAAAAGATACTTCTGTATTTTGAGCTACATATGAATTATATTGATGATCACCTGTTAAATATCCATTTGAATCCGTTATAGCCTCAGGAGCAGATCCAAATGCCCAGTGATTTACATTTGCAGGTTTATCAGTAATAGTAGTTGTAAATGAAAAATCTGGAGCCGTTTTTATAATTGTATCATATTCAGTTACATAAAAGGTTAGAATTGTATTTGATCCAGTTATATCATATGTCATTAAAACATAGAATGCATCTACTGATATATCTCCAATAGAATTTAAAGATACAAAAGATCCTGGTACTTCTGTCCAGTTTGTTTGAGATCCACCTGTTCCGACTGAAGCAAGTAAACCAATCTGTATGGGATCAGTAAGATTTACTTCTTTTTTAAGTATAACTGCTATACCTGTTCCTACTACATCATTTTCACCTTGTTGAAATAGTGTCATACGTTTACCAGTAATATTAAATTGTGATGGATTATCATAATAACGAAAAACTAGTTCCATAGATAAGTAATTATCAAATGTATTACTAGTTTTTGTACCAATATGCCATTTTTCAGCAGTTGCAATATCAGGCTGTAAAAGTGCAAGTGCATTGAAGAATACAGAATATGACATACTACACTACTATTTTATAATAAATATATTATTTAAGAGTAAAAAGATATAATAGTTGATTTAAATCTGCAATTATTTCATCTCTGATATTCATTAAATCACTATCGGATGGCTTTAATGTCTTTGTTAAAGGCCCTTGTAGATATTTAACCGTTGCATTTACTAATCGAACTGCTCCAGCTTCAGTTAAATTATGTAATAAAATAGATGCATTTTTTCCAGTAATTTTTGGGCGGCCATATTTACCTATATAAACTTCAACATATTCATCAATAGATTTATCAAGTTTTTCTAAAATTTTATCGGTTGCAATATGACGACTATAAACACGTGTTTGCCAGTGATATAGTTTTATTTGGTCACGTAAGTGAAAAAAGAAGTGAATTTGTTCAGCTGACATTTAATTACTCTATGGAAATAAAATTGAAAAAGACTTTTTAGAAAAAAGCGTCCAAAAACAAGGTTATCTAAACTTGTTTATCCAATTAGTTTTTGGGCACTTTTTCCTAAAAAGTGCTAATGTGTGATATTTGTCGTGAAACACTCCAAGACTTTGATATTGAACATAGTACTTCAGTGTGTCCTCTCCGTAATAGTCGTTATTGTTCCTATTGTGCTAGTTACGGTCATCTTACAAAGTCCTGTCCTGCGAAACCTTCAAGAATGTTTCGTGAGCCTGCTTATTTAGAACAACTTATTCCACATACAGATCTTAAGGCATATAATATTACTTCAAAGACGCCAATTAAGTATAACACTCCAGAAGAGCCACAAAGGTTACTTGAAATTAAGAATGATGATAGAGTTATTAGTGCGTGGTTGGCAGCTAGATCTATAAAATCTCAAAATAAGTATCATACAAAGCGTGATATTTTAGAAGAATATGCTAGATTAAATAATATGAGAGTTGTATATGCTAATTAAATAATTTGAGTGACAATAAATAGAATGAGAAATAGAAGTCGTAGATTAAGCTCCCGTCATAAAAAAAGATATAGCAAAAAGTATACTAAAAAGCACAATAGAAAACATCATAGAAAAACAATGCGTGGTGGAAATTATGAAAATGATGTTACAACAAGAATCACAGAGGGTATTCCAACAAAGCCATTAAATAAAATTGTAGTAACTGTTCCAGGGTATGGAACTATGAGTGGAACTGCATATAAAAAGTTAACAGAAGATATTGATAGAGATGGTCCAGATGCATTTTTAAAATAAATATATAAACAACATAAAGATTTTTATTAAATTTATATATAGTCTTAAAGAATGCCGCCAAATAAGAAGGGAGGAAAAAATTATAAAAAGGGTAAACACGTAGATGATGAACCAATTATTTATGAGCGACTAGATGGTCAAATGTATGCAAGAGTTCTAAAACTTCTAGGTAATTGTAATGTATTAGTATATTGTAATGATAATAAAGAGCGTCTATGTCATATTCGTGGAAATATGCGTAAGAAGGTATGGATTTCACCAGGAGATATTGTGCTAATTAGTACAAGAGATTTGGATAATAAAGGTGATACTACTATTGAAAGAGGTGATATTTGTGCTAGATATGATCAGAAGGTAATTTATAGATTGCGTGAAAAGGATAAATCAATTAATGAAAAATTATTTACAATTATTGAAAAACCTGATACAAATAGTCAAAAAATAGGTAATATTCCGGATGATGAAGATGGATTTTTATTTGAATCTAATGAAAATGGGGATGAAGAGTCAGAATTAGAATCAGAAGAAGATGAAAATAAACCTAAAAATCGTGCAGCGCAAAAAAGGGCAATGATGTTTAATGATGATGATATTAATATTGATGATATCTAAATTGCGATTATTGTAATAAAATGATAATAAAATAATCAATTAGGAATGTCAATATCTGGAAACAGAGCCCTTCAAGGGCATACTGAGTACGCCTCTTCTACGTGGGAAGATGGTGATACAATTCCTGATTTTTCATTAGATACTACTGTACCAGGAAAATATAAATCAACATTAACAAACATTTTATCTAAACATTGTTCTGAAGTAAAAAATGTCTCAGATGAACTTGTTCAACCATCAATAAGTATATCAAAGAGAAAATTAAAAGAATTGATTACAAAACATAATAATGAATTATTTTCATTTATGGCAAAACCAGATAAAACGCCAAATACGTTGGGATTAGCAGAGACAATATTTAGAAGATATGGTCAAGATATTTCAATAAAAGGAAATTTAGCAGAAATGTTAAAAGATCTTAATCTGGACATATCTATATGTAATGTAACTGCAAATTTTGATGAAGGATTAAAGAAACTAAAAGGTGAGGGTGGTTTAGAAGATTTTTTAAATCAGTTACGCTGGATTTTTAATCAATATAAGACTATAGGCGAGGAAGTAATACGTCTTGAAACAATATTATATCAAAAGATTGATATGCTAGATAAACTTAATAGTAGAACACCTATGATTACAAGTTTATCAAATAATGCAGTTTTATCAGAGTTAATAGATTGTTTTTCAAAATATGCAGATGAAGTATATAAAAGTACAAATATAGAAGATACATATAAAGAATTAATAGAAGCATATAAAAAATGGAATATATGTCGTCAAATTATTTCACTACAAAATAATTTTAAAAATGATATACACGATCCGCAATGTGCAATATGTCTAACAGATCCTGTATCATCAGCTATTGTGCCGTGTGGTCATACATTTTGTAATAATTGTGTAAAAAAACAAAATACGACGTGTTATATTTGTAGGGGTACTATAAGAGAACGCATTAAATTATATTTTACTTAGTATTATTCAACCAGAATTTGAAAATCATTTGGTCTAAGAGCTACGAATTTAAGTGCATCAATTTGTTCTTGATCTAGTTCAGTTACTTCACATACGCGTTTAAAGATAGATTCTGCGACTGAGAACCATAGTTCATAGATAATATTTTCAGCAATATTTTCAAGAGAATAATTCATACTGTGTTAATCTTAAAATATGAGATTTATAATTTCAAATTTTAGGACCAGTCAATAATAATATGATTTTGAAAATGGTGAACTCCAATATCTGGAAAATAATATTTTAACCAGTTTATAATTTGTACAATATTTTGACTACTATGAAAATAGTATGTATAATCATTTTTACCAGCTTCAGATGCTTCTTGCATATATTTCATAATTTGTGTAACTAGTTGATCTGTATCGTCCTCATTTGAATTAATAGTAAGACAGGAAAGTAGGTCAGATAAATCCATTATATAGTATGGTGCATCTAATATTTGTAGTTGTAATATTTCAATTTTTTATTCTGAGAAATAAAGAATATAAACTATTTACTCGTATTACAAATAAAAGATGTCGGCACCTGAAAATACGGATGGAGCTTTAACAACCCCACAAGAAAATGAAATGTCAACTTTGACACATTCTATTATTGAATGGCGTCGCTTAAAAGTGGATATGGAAGAACTACGCAATCAGATTAAGGAGCGTAATAAGAAAATGAAAGCACTTGAGGAAGTAATTCTTCGTGTTATGAAGAATCATAATATTGGTGCACTTGATCTTAAGAGTTCTGGTGGGCGTGTACTATATAAGAAACAAAAGCGTCAGGCGGGTCTAGGTCAAAAGAATATGGTAAAACTAATGACTGAACATCTACAATCTGAGGAAAAAGCGAATGAACTAATGAAATATATTCAGGAGCATCGTGAAGTAGTTACAAAGGAATCTATTGCATATGAAAAGACTGAATAATTGCGTATAAAAATCCCAACTAGATATTAGAAAATGTTAAGAAATCTATGCCGTGCAGGTGTTGAAGGTATGTCAGATATGTCCGGTTCTAACCGTCGTGAAATCTATAAGGAAGTCATTGCACAAATTATTGCATTAGTGATTGCGATTACAATCATTGCATTTGTGGGTAAATGGTTATGGAATAATTCAGTTGCGGAATTATTTACATTTGCTCGTCCGGTTCGTTCAGTCTGGCAAATAATTGCGCTAATGTTCTTTGTTGGACTAATGTTTTAAAGAAAATACTAAAAATAATTAAATAATAATAAATAGAATGTGGTTATTATCTGCTTCAATAATTCTATTTTTTATTGTTATTGCTTTTATAATTTATGCTAATTGGCCTGCAAGATCAAGTGGGCAAAGTTGTGGTCAAGGCTGTGGTGGTTGTCCTAAATGTCCGTGTAATCAGTGTGGCCAACCGAGACCTAGATGCCGTTGCCAAGGCGGATGTTCATTCTGCTAAGCGCTTTTATTAACTAGTTTAAAAAGCGCCCAAAACCATTTTAGTAATTAGTTTTAAATAAAATAATTAATATATTTATGAAATATGTTAATTATTTTTAATGAGAACTTAAAGACTTCTAAGCTATTCTGAATATCTTAATAAATAATCAAATTTATTAATTTATAATGTATTATACATTACCATTCCAGCCACTGGCTGAGAGCCCCCCATATTTATTAGTATAATCTCGTAAATCCTTCAGATGTTCTGGCTCATATGCACCAACATCTCCACCAGTTGAGCCGCCATTTTGTTTGCTAAAATCTGTCTTTAAACATTTACTTTTTGCAATATCATATACATCATTCCAAGCCTTATTAAAAAGTACTTCTACACGTTCTAAGCCTTTTTGAGATAACTGGGCCTCAGTACATAACTTTCTTAGAAGAACCTTCCCACGATCACGCCAAGTAGCAAAGATTATATCAAGATCACGTGATGGAATATTTTTACTTAAACACATAGCGCAAACTTCTGCAACATTAATACGATCGTGTGCTGTTTCAAATGCTTGGTACCGAGTTGCTTCAACCATTCCACTAGGTGACATTAAATCCTTCTTCAAACACCCCAATTTACTTAAAATTAATTGAAATTCTCTGTAATCAGCTGAACCTTCAGATACAGATGGATTTGCCTCAATACGACCCAGTAATGTATCTAATATTTCAGAACCTTCTGGAAGAGTCCGGAGACAATCAGGATGTCCAGAACCACGGGCTACACCACCAAAAAACCCCTCATCAACCCTTTTATATTTTGGAGTAAAGTACATAAAGTGTACTACTAGACCTACTAAGACAGCGGCCAGAAGTAGATTAATAATTAACATATAAGGAACTTGGGATAAATCCATTCTCTATTATCTGAAATTATATTTTATGTTTATTCCGAACATCAAATCACGAATTGTTTAATACTATAAGAATAGAATGAACGCAAGTGATATTATTAAGGCTAAACAAAACCGCACATTATATCAGGCTTATTATCGTCCTACAATATTTTCTACATTAATTACTTCTACTATCAATTATAGTCCAATTAGCAGTATTAGCAGTGGTGGTACATTTATTTCAAGTGTAGTATCGTGTATAAATACGCAATATCAATACACATGTGAAAAACCATCAATTAGCTATGAATTATTAAATAGTATAAATGATGGAAAATATGAATGCGGATATCCTTATTGCTCAACACTTTCAAATTGGAATACTGGTCAGATTATTCCAGTTGGTAATTGTGACTGTAAAATTTCATTTTTAACATGGAAAAATACAAATCCCACTCTTCTTTATACATATTCAACCATTAATTATTCATCTGTATTAACATTCTCTACGCCTGTACTTACTGGCCCATCACCTGTTATTTGTCCATTAATTGAAGTGAATCAAGGAACTAGTTTTCAAAATAGATGTAATAATAAAGGATGTTGTAGTAATTGTTAAATTTAAAATTATATATAAATAGTATGGCATTTAGATCAAAGTTAGCCAGATATAATACAGTTGATTGTGAGCAAGTTATGCCAGTTTTTAATATTCCAAATTGTATATTAACAGGTCGCATACCTGCACCACTATATCAATTAGATTCAAGACCCTGTCATTTAAATGTATTATCAAATCAATCAGCCAATTCATTACAAATTGGTAATTATTCTACCAAAATGGTAGCACCATCTACAGGTTCTATTTTAACAAATACGACAGGATCATTACCAGATGGATACCTATTATGTGATGGATCAGAAGTATCAAGAATAACATATAATGTATTATTTTTAGTAATTGGTATATATTATGGTGATGGAGATGGTTCTACTACATTTAATTTACCAAACTTGACATATAATATACAAGGTACAGTAACATATATAATTAAAACATAATATATAAATCTTAATTTATTTTATTTTTAAAAATTGAAAATAAAATAAAGTAATATAAACAATATAGTAGATAATTTATATAGGTACGATGAGTCTTATTGAAACCATTCAACAACTAAATACTAGACCAAGAAATCAAGAAGAAGAGTATGAATATACATCTGATTTTCTAGAATGGTTCTACTATAATGTTTATAAAGAACAAGGATTTGATAAGTATCCAATCCTGTATCAAGTAAAAATGGAAACTGACTATGAAACTATACAAAATAATTGCAAAACTCTAATTAATGTAACAAACTCTAAAAATATTGATAATGATACTCTAGTAGAATCATATGAAACTATGAAAGCGTGGCTACTTGATACTATCAATAAGTATAATGATTAAAATATAGTAAAATATGAAATAATGAAATAATGAAATAATAAAATAATGAAAATAATGAAAATAATAAAATAAGATAATATTATTATTTTTATTATTATAACTAAATTTAATTACTATTATATTTCACTAATTCCGACAAATATAATGTTGTATTCTATTTTAAGATTAATTCAGTACTATATATAGAATGAGTCTTAAAGAATTTGCATTTAATCTTAGACAAGAATTATATGAATTTTTTACAAATATTTTAGCCCTTTATGTACAATTAGAAGGAAGTAGAGAATTCTCTGAAGAAGAAGACAAAATGCTTTTTGAAAATACAAATTCTATACTAAAATCAATTCCTTCTATTAAACATTATTTATTTGAAGATGGTCTGGATAAAATAGTAAAAACGAATCATAATAGTTCAAATATTATGAATTTTTCTAATATTCCTAATACAGGTGTTATGTATAATATAGTAAAAAATAAAATAAATATGACAAAAAATGTAACAGAAATACTTATAGAATTACAAAAAATCAAAAGCTCTATATACAGAAATATATTTGAAATATTAGAACATATTGAAAGTGAATTGAATAATAAGAATAAAAATAAAAGCAACCTTGAAAATGTACAAGAAATGTGTTTATACATACGTAATGATATACTTGGGCACTATTTAATTAATATTCTTAGGGCATTTAATATGAGTCAAATAAGATCAATTCATAATTATAATGATTTATTAGAATATAATAAAAAATTCATAAATGGAGAATTGCCGTCTACATTTTACTATTATAACATACTTATACCAGACCAATCATCTGAAATGTTAGTACAGTTAGCCAATAAGGGATTTTTTACGGTGGATGGACAGGGAAATGAAAATAAAAATGATATAAAACAAAGAGAATATATAGAGGGATTTATACAAAAGAAAAATGTTGAACCGTTTTTATTATGTATAGAAGATAATCCTCATTTGTATGGATATATTGTTGATATGAAGGGAAATATAATTTTAGATAAACAGAATAGAGATTGGCAACTACCAAATGGATCACCAGATACAAAATACAGTGTAACCCTTATAAAAGAAAATAATACATTCAATACAGCTTCATCATTTCAATCCTCTGCAGAGATGTTTATGAAGGGAGTAATTGATAATAGTGGATGGTGGTATGATTTCAAAGAGTTTAAAGGTAGAAAAGGGAAAATTCATAAGGATATTGAAAATTTGTATAAATTTTACGTGATGGATGATAGATGGGTAAAAGAAGATGATTCGCTTCTTGAAATAATTCTAAAATGTATACCATCCTCTGATATTGTATCCTTTGGTATTGTATCCTCTGGTGGAAAAAGGAAAACAAGAAAAGTACGAAAAGCTCTCAGAAAAACACGTAGACATTAAATCCTTGTTAGTTTAGAAGTTTTGCATCGCTTAAACCATTTTCTTGCTTTAGCAGAGGCTTTCTTAGCTGCACGTACTTGATCAGAATTAGGGCCATAGTGTGTTTTACCACAAAGTAAGTAAGATGATACACGTGGGTAACTCCATGCTTGTTCAGACATTCCTGGTCTATGACCCGTTCTCCATGCCGCCATTCCGCGATTATAGACTGTCTTTAAAAATTTTTTAGGAACTCCAGTTACTTTACTACGTTCTTCTAAACTCTTTGCATCAGGAAATAATCTGTCCCATTGGGCCGTATATGATGATTTACGTTTTTTACGTGTAGCGGCCAATTTATCAGTTTTAAAGCCTACGTATGCTTTTGGATCACGCCAATGTAATTTACTAAATTTTTTAATTTCAGCTTTGCGTTCTAATGCTTGTTTCCGAGTTAGCCCTCTATAATATTTTAAAGGCCATATCTTATTTTTTTTTAAAGTTTTTCTTCTAGACATTATTACTATAATAAAAGAAATTATATATAATAATTAAGATGTCATTACCAAATATTCATACGGTATATGAAATTTATAATACACCAGAAATAAATGATATGCTAAAAACAGCAAAATCTATAAATGAATTAATATCAAAAAAATCTATAAAAATAGTAAATATAAATAAAAATGGTACATCTAGTTCAGCTGCACTATATAAATTTCCAAATGATAAAATATATATAGTTAGAAAAACACCCTTGACATATATATCAAAAAATAAACTAGAAAATGAATTAGAAATATATAATATATTATTATCTAAACCAGAATCAATTAATTATATTAGTAAATTAGTATATGGGGATACATATTTAACTGAAAAAAAAGATTATTCATATTTTATATTTGAATATGAAAATGGAGATATATTATCTGAATATATTAACAAAAATATAAATTCATTGTCTATCAAAGAAGTTATGAATATATATAATCATTTGCAAAATGCTATAGCCTTTTTAGAAGAAAATAAAGTCATTCATCGTGATATTAAACCAGATAATATTTATTATAGTACTGATAGAAATATTCCATTATTATTTGATTTTGATATAAGTTGTTATGGACCATCGTGTTTATCAGCAGAGTATGCAGGATCACCAGAATATTCAACACCATCCTCTAAATTAATACGAGGTCAAGAAGGATTTACTCTTAATACACGATTTTATAGATATTCCTCTAATTTTGATAGATATTCACTTGCAGTATTACTAGAAAAGGATTTAAAGAAATTAGTAAAAGATGAGGATAAAGAAACAATTATAAATATTGCAGAAAGAGAAAAACATAAATATAATTCTGCAAATATAAGTCTACAAAGCGCAAGTCTACAAAGTGCAAGCCTACAAAGTGCAAGTCTACAAAGTGCAAGCCCAAAAATTAAAAAAGGTGGGTATAAAAAAAAAGAATATAATAGAATGAGTAGAAATATACAAAAAAATAAAACCAGAAAAGGAGGTAGAATTGGAGTAATGAATCCAACGTGGGGAGGAGCTTGTCCGTGTCAAGCAGTACCCAAAATACCTATTCCATTAGGTGAGCTACAGAAGGGTGGGTATAAACCAAGTAAGAGAGATCTAAAATATCTTAAATTATGGAAACAAGGAAAATCAATTGGTTTTACAATGAGATCATCATTAAAAGCAAAAGGACTTATCCCGAGAGTAAATGGAACTAGACGTGTGTCTACAAAGTATAGAAAATGAAGTTTTTGCAGACTTAAGCGCTTTTGCTAAAAGTGCGCAAAACGAATGATAATGAGTTTTTTATTTCTAAAAAGAGTTTTTGCAGACTTAAGCGCTTTTGCTAAAAGTGCGCAAAACAAATGATAATGAGTTTTTTATTTCTAAAAAGTCTATAGAATGGAATATTTATACAAGCCTCATTTTTATGCACACATTTTAAGTTCATTTGCTTTAGCTACTGCAATTATTTTATTAATTATTAACTATAAGAAGGTTCTAAAATTGGATGCAATTGAGTTAGTTAAAATTTTTTCTATTATGGCTATTGCAATAGCAGCTCACGGAGATGGACATACTACTTTAGAAAAAGAATATGGATATGATCCATTAAAATTATTAGCTGGAAAAAATTAATAAACTATTTTGTATATTTTTGCATACTTTCCTAAACTATTTTTTGCATACTTTTTCCTAAAAAGTATCCTAAAGAATAACTAAGTATAATCAGAAATGGAATTAGATGATTATAATGAAGAGCAGGAATTAGAAATTATTTCCCGAAAAGGTTATAAACTAAAAGATTTAGCAAGATCATTTACACAATGTTTAGGAGAAACAGGGCCCATAGCATCAGGGAAATTGATTCATTTTACGAGTGATATTGTTTGTTCAGGCGGTTTACAGTTATGGCAAAAATTATGTTGGGACTACAGTTACGATCATATTGGTGTAGCAAGTCCACGTATTTTTCATTATCTCCAAAGAAAATTCCGCGAATTAAATGAATTATCCGCCAAAATGCCCTTTGAAAGCTTCTGTAAAAAGAAAGAAATTCAAGAACAGTTAACAGAAATTGTACTTATTATACAGGAATGTCCAAAAAAGACTAAAACAAAAATTCCTAGTGTCCCACCAGATACTCACGAAAATGATAATTGGCTACGATCAGTACTTAGGACAACTGATAAATTGGCGGTAAGAAAAGTTTATCAAAGAAATGCAGATTTAGAGCAGTTATTACACGCTGGAAATGAGATGGTATATGCAATTCAGGAGGGAGCAACTGAACGTGCACTTTTCTGGGTTAAATGGTTATTGGAGGAAGATGCAATTGTAAAAAAAAAATTTGGTTCAGGGCTTACAACAATTGAACGAGGTCCAGCAGGGCTAAAACCATCACAAAAATCATCTGTAGGATACTATATTATAGCAATTTTGGCAGAGGTATACAAGGAATTTGCTGAAAAGGGGATGATAAGGATGCACGAGGAGTTTCAAGCACTTTTAGATATTTATCGTTCAACTGATTTTAAGATTACTCAAAAGAAAAAAATAGATACTATTGCAGTAATGATACAAATCTTAACAGATGTCCCAAAGTGGAAAATCCCAGCTGCACCATCATTAGTACCAGATCAAGTCAAACTACAGAGAGCTATATCACAATCAGAACCCTTCTTTAGAGAAGTGCTTATGTTGCCATTGCCAAAGAAATTATTACCGCCAACAGTAACTGGATTAAAACAGAAGAAGGCCAAAGATCCATCAAAACAAGAAAAGTTAGAGCAAAGATTGGCAGCCATTGATGAGTTAGCTCTAGGATTCTATAAAATAGGTAAATAATCTACTTATTAGTGCTAGCACATATTATCCATTTCAAGAATGTTTTCCACGAAGTAGTATATTTTGTATTATTTGCGGATGTCCAAGTAATAGATTTAATGGATGTATCAATTTCTAGACGAGCATTAATAAATGCCCAGTCAAGAAGTTTCATTTCGATTTTATATAAGCATTCCATATTAGGAATACCAGCTTCTTCCCAAATTTTTCTAGCATAATAGGAAGATTTTGGCGGGATTTTATATAAATTTTTGTTAGATAAAGAGGATATTAAAAGAAATTCTCTAGGAAAATTAGAATTATATGGATTTTCTAATTGTGTAATAGGACAACTTGTAAAATCCTCTATATTAAAAATAGAATCAGAATTAATGCTATTTGGAGGAGTAGGATATAATATTCTTTGATTATTTTCTAATTCATCAAATACATCAATTTCATTCGAGTCTAAAAAATGTTGTAAACTAACCTTAGTATTATTATCCATTTAGCTATTATATAGTTATTTATTAATAATCTTTATATTTTACAGTATTTTCAAGTGTTTTAGGTAATTTGTCAAGTTCAAATAAATTTTTAAAAGAGTTAGTATATACAAGAGAGCTTTCGACAATTAATCCATTACAATCATTTAATAAGCGTAAATTATTATAAAATTCTGATTTTAATAAATTAAATTTTGCATGTAATTTATTTATTTTATTAATATTTATTTTAAAATTTGGCGAATCATTTTCTATTTTGCATGAAATTAAATTAATCAATGCATCAAAATGTGCAATAAATTCACTATTTGTATCATAGGTTGATTTAGCTAAAATATATTCTGTATTAAAAATACTTTTAGGAAATGTAGTATTAAGAAATTGTGTATATTGATTAATAATTTTATTTAATTTATTATAAGTATCAGAAATCTCATTATTTAGAGTAGATTGTAATATAATAGGTTGTGGATTAATTATATTTTTATTCTAAATATTCTTCTAAATAATCTATGTAACCACATACAATTATGTAATTATAAACTACTATATAGTATATAGTATTTTATTTTAGATCACATATCTCTTAAAAAAATTTGAAATCAAAGAAAATAAATATTTTTAGATGAATAGAAATGCCAAATACAATGATTTTCAAGCTATTATTAATTGCAATTTCCATTGATTCTACTTTAGGATTAAGCTGTAAAGATGAGTCTAATTTAGACGTACCGACCTGGACTATTATGAAACTCCCTCAGGGTACAAATTACTATTATTATGATACAAATACTGGATATAATTTTAGTCAGCACTCTTTAAATAATACAAGCACAGGTTCAATGACATATACTATGAATCAACTATGGGAGCCTAATATGCAATATATCATTTATAACGATGAATCACCTCATCAAGTAGAATATAATTTCTCAGTGGCCCATTCAAAAGGAGTAATTATGTGGGATAATACAAATGCTATTATAATTACACATTCAATTCCAAAATTTCCACAGGGTCCTACACTAACAGGAGAATATACAGGACTAATGGAAAATGCGTGGGACTATGGTCAAGCAGCTGCTTGTTTTCAAGTTTCTTTAAGTGCCCTCCCTGATATTCTAAATCAAGTATATGAAATGAATCCATTAATCTATGAAAAGTCTTGCACTAATTGTTATGAATCCCCTAAAAAATCTTCACATAAATCTAATAAAATTACTACACAACTAAATGATACTATTCCGTGCTCTACATATATTATTGATGGATCACGTGTAATGTTTATGAAGCCTAGTAGTGCTAAAGTAGATATTTGGGCATCGTGTATTGCTCCATACTTTGGTTCACCTGTTTCAGTAGAATCTTGGATTCACGGTTCAATGGATGAAGCATATTGTCCTCCAAATTATCCTTTTGAAACAGTAGATATCCAATCACTATACTTTCTCGAGGGACAGAACTTTACAGAGTATGAAGATCATAGTAAGTGGGGAATTTTACAAGAACCGCTAGTATGTTTTGGAGATTTGAATCGTGTTACAAGTCAATTAACAAGGGCAGGATCCGTATATTGCTGGAAAGATACAACTCTATGGGCTCAGCTAAATAATTTAATTGTTTCAACAAATGGATGCTAAAATAAATAATGTATAAATAGAAATAAAATAAATGGTAGATCTTAAAATGCTAACAGTAAATGCACTAATAGGTTATGTATTAAGTTGGATCTATTTTTTAGGAACAATAATTTATTTCCAAAAATTATTTGGAAAAGTTAAAGGATCTGCAATAAATTTTGGACTAAGCTGGATAGTATGGTTTATAATATTTTATTCATTACATAAATTAAATCCTAAAGGCGATTATTAATTTTTAACATCGTACTTACATAAGTATTAATTAAAAATTATTAACTGAAATTTATAATTATTCAAAGTATCCGCCTCTGAGCCTCAAGACCAGATGTAAGGTAGAGTCTTTTTGAACATTATAATCTGAAAGTGTTCTTGTGTCTTCTAGCTGTTTTCCAGCAAAAATAAGGCGTTGTTGATCAACTGGAATTCCTTCCTTGTCCATAATTTTTTGCTTCACAGATTCAATTGAGTCGGATGGTTCTGTGTCTAAAGTAATAGTTTTTCCTGTTAATGTTTTAATAAAAATTTGCATTTTATATCAATATTATATAATAAGATTTAATCTTTAGACTTTGTTTTCTAATAAATATTATTTTCAATTTTTTCATATATTTTTCTTTATTCTTTGTTCATGTTCATTATTTTTTATATTATTTTTTTTGAAATATCTTAATTTAAACAAACTGTAAGATATCCTATATATTATATAATGCATTTTATTGTAACAGGAGGTCTTGGTTATATTGGAGCACATACAATTATTCAGTTATATAAAGCTGGACATACTGCAATAATTATAGATAACTGTATAAATTCTGAAGATAAAACTATTAAAATACTTAATAATATTGTAGGTACAGAGATTGATTTTTATAAAATAGATATTATGGATAAAGAATTACTTTTAAGTTTATTAAAAGAAAAAACTGCTGATTGTATTATTCATTTTGCAGCACTAAAAAATGTTGGTGAAAGTATAAAACAACCATTACATTATTATCAAAATAATATTATAGGACTTCTAAATATACTGGAATTAGCAAAAAAAATAAATTGTTATAAATTTATTTTTAGTTCATCTGCTACAGTATATCCAGTTAATATATCAAATCCTATATCTGAATTTGTTAAAGCAGCTGCATCAAATCAGGACTATGATACAATTATAACAGGAATGAGTCCATATGGAACTAGTAAATTAATATGTGAACAAATTTTGCACGAGATTTCAAAGGCTGATTCAAATTGGAATATTATAATATTACGCTATTTCAATCCTGTAGGTAATCATCAATCACAACAAATTGGAGATAATTTTTTAAAAAATGATAAAAGTATGAATTTATTTACAGCTATTTTAAATAATGTAATAAATAAACAATCTGTTAAAATATTTGGCAATTCTTATAATACTAGAGATGGAACATGTATAAGAGATTATATTCACGTATTAGATGTAGCAGATGCACATATTATAGCTGCAGAATTATTTAAAAATAAATATAATAATAAATTAGAAGTATTTAATATTGGTACAGGGCAAGGATACTCTGTTCTTGAAATTATAAATAAATTTAACGAATGTGGATTAAAATTAGATTATGAATATGTTAGTCCTAGAGAAGGTGATCTTGCCGAAGTTTGGGCCGATTGTACAAAAGCAAAAAATATTTTAAAATGGCAACCAAAATATTCTTTAAATGATATGGTTCAAAGTACTATTTTATATTTTCATAATCAATTATCTAATAATTAATATAATATTTTTAGTATAGATCATCCTTGTGGCGACCATCCCAGCCAATATTCTGGTTGAACTCTTCCTCCTCCTCTTCCTCTTCAGATGGCTCTTCATCCTCTGGGATCTCATAACCATCAGAATCCTCGCCAAGAGATGTCTCTTCATATTCCTTATTATAATCTTCTTCATCTTCATTATCATAATTGCGATTGCGATTAATACCTACAAATGTAATCTTCTTAATTAGTTCAGCCTCTCTCTTTCGCTTTCTTTCTTCCATTGCCTTCTTATGAGCCATTTCTTCTTCTTCCTCTTTCGTTTTAGCCCACTCCTTTGCCTTATCTGCAAAGGAGTTATTAGGCTTTTCAATCTCAACTACTTCATTTTTTGCCTTAGATCCCCAGGCGCCTGTTGCTGTCTTCTTAGGACCACCAAGAGTTGGGAAGTCAGCTTCAGAATCAAAGTTAATAGGTTTAGGAGGTGGTTTATAATTAGGATCAGAGGCAATTTTAGCCTGTTCAGCAAACTTAGCAGCGAATGATCTTTTAGAGCCTCCTGTACTAGAAACAACTGGGGCATTAGTAGCACCGCCTTTTGAAGTAATTGAAGCAAGAGTTGCGGGGGCTAGTTTAGGGGCCTCTTTAGCTGGCAAGCTTGTATTTACAATCGGTTTCTTCATAGTATAATCATCGCTAAGTGGAGAGAATTTATTTTCTCCAGGTTGACCCTTCAAAAAGGTTGGAACATATTTCTTAGACATCGTGGATAGGGGATACTTAAACCTAATATATTAGTATGTAAGCATCATTTAAGTTTTGCGAGTCTCGCGTTTCAAATTTTTTCGTATCATTTTTTTGGTTTTTGGATTTTTATAGTTTCTTTTGGTTATTTTGTTTTTTTTGTTCTTTTTTCTAGTTTTTCTAAATCCTGCATTCCAATTATTTACAGGTCTTGGAGTTGCAAATCCTGGACCACCATATGGGCGATAACTATTTGGTCCTCTACTGCGACTTGATCTTCGACGACTTGGTTGTACACCAGGATATGATAAACGACCTCTAATTTTAGCTTGTAATTCCTTACTTAAGTTAGATCGTGGATCATTCCTTTCTAGTAATCTTCTAGATATATTTCTAGGATTTGGTAGAGTATATGGTGATCTATAATTAGGTGTTATTACTCCAGAAGGAGTCCTAGGAACTTCTGCATTATTAATTGGAGAAGAAATATGAGCAACAGGGGCAGCAACTGGAGCAGCAGCAACAGGAGCTAATGCTTCTTGAAATTTTAATAATAAATTTCTAATTTGCTCTTCAGTATTTAAATTGAAAAAATATTTTTCAACAGTATCATCGTGACATATCATATTTAGCATAAATTTAATTAAATCAGCAGTTGTAATACTTTCATCATAATCATAATTAATAAAATATAAATATAATATATCCATTTTATTCTGATAATCAATACCATCATTAGATTCATATGCGTCATCAATAAATATATTTAAAATTGCTAGCATATCATTATAAAATTCTAATACTTGATCATTTGTTATTTTCTCATATTTTTTAAGTAATTTGTCTATTTCTTCATCTAAATATTCATATGAAATAGAGGGCTTAAAGGATTTCTCAACAGTGCCAACTGGATATTCTTCAAGTAATTTGGGTAAATCAATATCTTTATATTTTATAAAAATATCTTTAGGAATATCAATATCATTGTAATTTATTAAATTAAATACATCATTGCGTATAGATTCATTAGCACCTCCACCCTGTTCAAGTTGCATTGCTCCTGGCACTACTGCTGGTCTTAGTGCTAATCTTGGACGTTTTGCTGGGCTCTGAGCTGCTAGCTGTTCTGGTCCATTCTCTTCCTCTTCCTCTCCCTCTTCCTCTCCACGTCTACGTTTTCCTGCTAATGCTCCTTCTCCTCTTGGTATTATTTGTGCTACTGGTTCTGCTACTGGTTCTGCTACTGGTTCTGCTACTGGTTCTGCTACTTGTACTTCTTCTTGCATCGCGGCTGCTGCTTCTAGAGCTCTATCCGCATCATTATCCATAGCCCCTGGCTGCCTAGCTACAGGTACTATCATTGGAATAGCATTCATATATATAAGTTGAAATTGTTTTAAGTCATTATCTATATCAGGTACTATATCTGGAAATTTAGCATATTTATATATATTTAATGTTTTACTATCCTCAAAATAATCACTTTTCTCTTTAACTGTGATAGCAGGAACACTTGCTGCAGATCCTCCTGCATCTTCATTTTCTTCTTCCATAGCAGTAGAAATTGGAACTTTTTTAGAAATATAATAATCTATTAACATTAAAAGATAATAATCTTTTTCATATTTAGCTCCTCTTGTACCTATTCCACTAAAAGGAGTTCCTTTACTAGCCAATTGTATTTCAAATATATATTTGCGCATAGTTTTTAGATTATCAGTATCAGCCTTTTCTAAAAAATCCATAAATGTGTTAGATCCCCCTGGAGCCCCTCCACTACCTAAATTAATAAGACGACTGGCTTCTTCCACAATACCAGATACAGTTTTATCTGCTCCAGTAATGATATTTATATATTTAGCATTAATTTTTTCATCATCTAATATTAATTTATCTGGAAAATATTTATAACAATAAAATTCTAATCCTTTATATGATTCACTTTTTATTGTCCCATATTCAGCATTATAGATTTTAATAAAATTATCAATATTTGCAATTTCAATATTTGTTATATCATCATCAAAATCATTTTCTATTAATTTTATAAGTGGAATAAATGAATTGGAATTAATATTGCCTATACCTTTAAAGAAATCAATAAGAGTATTATTCATATTATTATATATAAACATATATCTGGCGATTGCTCTGAATTCTTCTATTTTTTTATCATCATTTTCTTTAAAATAATATTTAACAAAGCTTTGAATATTAAAAATATTTGTATTAAATGTAAATGCAAGTAAAAATGGAATTATATGTAATTTATATGATAATTTTTTAGTATTAGCTAACATATCTGATAAGTATTCACTATATTCAGGTATAGTATTTTCAGAATCAATTGATGCGATTGATGCTTGTTTTTTATCATTTATTTTTTTAACCAAATCCTTATATTTTAAATCAAGATCCTTTGTTATATATGCGCTATCATATAAATATGTAGATATATCTTTGTATTGTAATATAGAATATTTTTTAATAATTTTTTCATCTATTACATTATCTGGTATATTATTATCTAATAAATTATTAGGCATAATATCAGGTATAACATCATTTATTAAATCTATTTTTTTGTTTTCTATTATTTCTTCTAATTGATCAATATCATTAAGTATAATATCAGATACTATTAGTTCAGAAATGGTAGTAGCATTGTTAAATATTTTTTCATATTTTGTTTTAATTTCAGATATAGCATCATTTATAGTACTATTAATTATATCTTGATTATCTCTATATATATTAAGTTCTTTTTTGATTTTGTCTTTATTTGCGTCAGTTAATTTAAGCGCATCTTCATCAAAAATATAACAAGTTTCTGGTACAACATCTTCAGACATAGCTCTGCCGCTAAATAGTACATATGGTAATTTTAATAAGTATGTAAGATAAAGGCAAAATCCATCACTTGTAATAAATAAAGTTTTATGACCTAAAATATGATATAATACAGCAGCATAATATACTTGACTATAATCAGTAATTGTTTTAATTAATAGAAGTTCTAATTGATTATTAGGAGTAATAGGCTTAGTAATAGTAGGAACTACAACTTTACCTTGTTCTCCTTTACCACGTGGTAATGAAAATCCGATTGCTTTACATATACCATTAACAGAGAATCCCGTTTTATTAGTTGCATTAAGTATTATATCTTCTTTACCATATTCTTTACTAGTAACAGTATTTACACCTTTATTTGTAGCAGTAAAAAGATGTTCACGTGAATCAAAAAATTTATAGATATTAAATGGTGTTAGTTCTGGTTTATAATCCATTTTATATTTTCTAACGGTTGTTTCTTTTAATTTAGTAGCACCATCTGTATAACATACTGTAGGAAATAATACATTCCATTGTACAGTTCCAGGAGTATGTTGAAAATATCTTTTAACACAATTACTTGCAAAAGCATCTATTATAATATCATTACACTTTGAATCTTCAAGTATTTTTTTAAATTCAACTACTTTATCTTTTTCAACTCTAGGAATATATTGAAATAATGATATATCACCCCCTTCAACTAATGTACTTAACCAAGATAAAATAGCTTTTGGGCGTGCATTAGAATTTGAATCTCCTGGTGGTACTAAAAATTCAGATGATATTTGTTTCTCAGATGAAATACTATTAACATTAATAGCTTGATTTCTTAAATAGGTAATAACAGAATTATCAGCAATTTTTTTATTAACTAATCCACCAATATCGTGAATTAAATCGCCCAAAATGCGTTTAGTATTTTTAGGGGGTTTTGATATTTCATCAATTAATTTATAAAATTTTTTAACTTTTTCATTTGTGACTTTTTCATATTCAAGACCTAGCTTATCTAGCTCTTTTGCTATTTCTTCTGCATTCTTTTTAATATCTAGTTCCATACCCTCTAAAGGGGGAACTTCTTCTGCTACTATTGGATCTGCTGCAGACATTCTAAATTATGGATATATTTAAAAATATATCCGTAATCACGATATTTTTAAAATTATTATTTTATTGTTTTATTGCTTTCGTGTTTTTCTTTTAGAAACTTTTCTATTTCGTTTTCTTCTAGTTTTTCCACCATCCATTTTTCTAGAAAATAATGTGTTTAAAAAATTTAAATTTTGCGAAGGAGTTCGTATGTTTTCTGCTTCAATAATTTTTTTACCACCTGATTTTTCTTCTTCTGAACACAAATCATTGTCACAATTAAGAAATTCAACATCAAAACCAGTATTTTCAAATAAATTTACAAATTTTTCAATAAGTTTCTTCTTTAATTCTAATTCAGCAACCTTACCTGATAAACGACTAAATATGGGTACCATAAATGTTCCAGAAAGCAAATTAAAATTAATAGTATTTGGTTCTATAAACTGTAATTCACCAGCTGCAATAATAGGATCAGAATCATTTGAATATAGATTAAGATTTGAATGAAGTGTTCCAATTTCTTGTTTAGAAAGTGTTCTTAATGCATATAATTTAGGAGGTCCCCTTTTACCTTCTTTCATAATCCAAGTATAAAATCCTGGTTCTATAAATTCATATGGACTAGTAATCATACGAGCCTGAAAGGCTGCAATTATATCACTATTTAAAACTTCTCTCTTTTTAGAATATAAAAACTCGGTTCCATTTTCCGTACGTGTCTTTTCACGTGTTTTAATTGCAAAAAAAGGACGCGACATTATCTATCAATTAAAAATATATTTAACTTGAGTAGTTTATATATTTAATTAATTTGGTCCATCCATTATCCGATATTCCCACTAACCAGTTATATTTTTGGATAGCAGCAATAACTTCAGAATTATATAAATAAATAGTTGGAATTGAAGTTTCACTTACTAAACCACTTGTTAGCTGAAACATAATAGATTCAATTGATAGCATATTATTTAAGAATTGTCTTAATTTCTTCTAAGATTATATCGTCTGATTCTTTAAATGGGATTTTTACAAAGCCAAGTGGTTTATAGTTTTGTACAATTACTTCTTTAAAAACAGGTTGTACTGTTACAAGATTTGCTTCAAGATTTTTATAAAGAGAACTATAAAAGATACTATCATCAGTGTATGGACTTCTAAAGAATTGTGTATAAATATAATAACCTTCTTCTTTGAGATAATTTGTAATTAGAGTGTGATAATGGTCATTATTTGCCCAGGCATATGTTAGGATTGGACAATATACAAATGCAATCTTTGCATCATAGAAGGATTCATAATCTGTGCGTGTAAAAGGAAATTTTGCTCTATCAAGCGACCAATCTCTATATCGATTGCCATTGTAATAAATCCCTGGTGTTTTTACATATATATTAGTATTTTGAGGAAAACCAATTTCTTCAAGAGTAGAACCAAACTTATCGTGATGTTCAGAATAAAGTTTCTGAAGATGTCGATTATACTTTACAGGATGAAGATTCCCTTCGCCATCCATAACATATGTGCGAGTTTCAAGATTGTACGTATTTTTAGTTGAAACAAGGGAGTTTTTAAGAGAGTATGCTTCATATGTAAGTAGAAAGCGAAGAAGATCATAATTGGGTGCAATATCTTTTAAAGTAATAGTATCTTTTTTAGATATTTTTATAGATGTAATACGTTCTTGAATATCAAGATCAGATATAGTTACTGATCCTGGAAGTGATAAAAGCCATGAATCAATTGTATCATAAACAGTTTTATCTTTTTCACCAGCAACTTTAAGTGACAGAATTTTATTATTTTTAAGAATTGTAGCGGTATAGTGTTTACCATTTTCATCTGTAAAATAGCGAAGCATTGTATAAGGTTCAAATGTAGACATTTTGAATTATATAAATTATATAAATTATTTTTAAGACATCAAATTTTATAAAAATAATTTATTTTATTAATATATAATAATTAATCAGTTTTAGAAAAGATGTGTTCATCTTCCTCCTCTTCTTCCTCCTCTTCCTCCTCTTCCTCTTCTTCGTCATCTTCCTCCTCTTCCTCCTCTTCATCTTCTTCCTCTTCTTCCTCTTCATATTCAGTTGATTCACTATCATATATATTAGTAAACCATTCAATCCCTGAGTAAAATTTAGGAGTTTCATCAATTTCTAGTCCCATAAGATAATGATTATCAGTAATATATTCTTTTAATTCATTAACTGATTGAATAAATGTATCAAGATTATCATCTGGTTTAAATCCAATTAGAATTACAGCATTAGAATCAAATGATTCTAGTTCCCATTCGGATGCAGATTCCATTCGGCTGTGAAAGCTATCAAGAAGTCCTGTAATCTTAAAAGATTCTTGCAGAAATTCATTAATTTCATTAATACTAATTACAAACTTTTTATAACTTATATCATCAGGTACTTTAATTTTGTATCCGTAAATAGTAAGGCAAGTATACCAATCCGCTCCCATTCTGTTCTTAAACTAATATTATATATAAGTTTTAAATAGTTTATCAAATTTTATTAAAAATAGCTTAAATAAAAATAATATATGTATATATATAAACTGAGAATCAGTAGAAGTTTTTAAAATGTCATTAAAAAACTTTGTAAGGAGATCTGAAATAATCTCTAGAGAAAATATTAAAAAATGTTATAGAGATATTGATATGTTATATTATGAACTGGATTTTCTAAATGATCTTCTAAATAGATATTCAAATAAGACAGCTGGAACTTCAATGAGTATTTATGAAAGACAAAATGAAATGGCAAGTATTAGAGAACAAATTCCTAGGGTCTATAAAGATATTAATTTCTATAAAGAATGCATTAATGTAGAAAAAATGGAAATGAAGCGAATTCGTGAAACATATGGTTATGATAATGAACAAAAATATAATCAAACATATAATGAAGAATATAATGATAATTACAATGATAATTACAATAATACTTACAATGATAGTTATGATGATAGTTATGATGATGGTTATAATGATAATAACATTAATAATTACATTAATAACTACTATTATAATGAAGACAATGAATCAGAATATGATACTTATGAACCCAATGAAAATAATGAAAATAATGATGATGAATTAGAGGAAATTAAAGATTATAAATACAATCCAGTAACAGATACATTTGAATAGAAAAATAAATATATTTATAGTATATATAATATTATTTATTTTATAGTTAGTCAAAGGATGTTACTTTGGGTGGATTTTGTAGATTAAGTGCTTTTTGAGCATAATCACAAATACTTTTACGAGTTCTAGTAATACAATCCTCAAATGTTTTAATATCTCTTTCTAGTTTTTCAATCATATCATGACATATTTGAATTTCTTTTTTACTCTTAATTTCCCATTGTTTAATTTCCATATATGGAACTACATCACGTTTAATAAGATCATACAGTGGTCTATACGCATTAAGAATATCATTAGATTCATCTTTTAGTCTAGTTTTTAGATTATTATCCTTCCAAATATCATATTCATAATTAAAACGACAGCATAGTCCTTTTAGATAAGGATAAGTATCTTTTTCAATAATTTTAATACCAGTTTCATATTTAGAAGACCTACTAGGTGCCCAGGAAGTAAGAGTTCCTTCATACTTTTCAAGACAAGCAACAAAATTATTAAATGCATTACGCACATCATCTCTTTCAAGAAGTGTAGGAGCAGCTTCTTTAATCATATCATAAATATGCCTAACACCTTTGGTAGATCTAGGACCAGATTTAGAAGGAACTTTAAAACTATTGTACTTATCTTTTTTGGGTTTTTTCTCTTTTTTTTCCTTAGGCTCTTTAGATGTTTTAGATACCTTAGTTACTTTCTTAGTAGTAGGTTCATTAGTATCAGACATTTCTTGGATGTAATTTTATTGGAAGCTACATTCAAATCAATTTTTGCAAAATTTGTTAAAAATAATTTATTATTTTATTATTTTATAATATTTTATTTTATTATATTATTTTATTCATAATCGCGAAAACTGATACCAACTGGAAAACGTGGTACTTTATCATCAGTTAGTTCTTGAAAACGTACAGTAAGATTCTTACCAATGTACTTCTTACCATTGATGAATAGATCACAGCGTTCCTCACGAGAGCCGCGTGGTCTACAGTTAAAGATTTTACCCTCAGGAGTTTTACAGATCCATAGAACACATCCTTCCTCTTGTCCTTCGCCCTCTTTATAGTTTACAACTTCATACTCATCATCAAAGAACTCTTTATATTTCTGAAGATCTGCAGAGCGGGCATTCTTATATGCCCCTGTCTTATTTCTGAGCATAATGCCTTCATAACCCTCTGCCACATATTGTGAATGAAGCTCCTTCATTTGATCTTCAGATTCGCATACATCAGTCTTAACAAGTGCTAGATACTTGAACTTATAGCGTTTAAACAGCATCATAAGATTTGCATAACGCTGTTCATAAGGCATATCATTAATAATATCATAGATGTGAAACTTGATTTGAAGTTGCTTCTCTTCATCGCCTGCCTTCAAAGTTTCACGCTTAACAAGGCCAACAATTTCCTGAAAAGTGAGAGTATCAGAATACAGTTCACCATCAAGGATAATACTAGGAGGCAATTTATTGATCTCAGCGATAATATGTTTCATATGAGGATATGCCTTGCGATTGCGAGAAAATAGTCCCTTGCCAGGCATACCAACACAGCGAGTGCCGTCATATTTACGCTGGACATAGCAAGGGAACTTAATGGACTTGCCGCGCTTATTATAATCGTGTGCGAGCATAGGACTGGGTACATCTTCATCGATCCCCTTGCCTCTAGCCCCACTTACACCTTTGTTATCGCTATCTACACTCTCAGCATCATCATTAGCTCTGCTTAGTTCATCAGTTACGCCGACAGCTGCATAACCACTTTCTTTCTTCTTGACCCAAGCGCTACGTGCTTCATTGATAGCCTGTTGTAGGGGAGTGGTCTCATTTTTCTTGCCGATATTTTTGCCCTCAGTAATAATTTTTTCATTTACTTGTTTCTTGCCGTCAACATAGCCGTGTGTAGTTTCAATTACACCGACTAGACCTGCACCTGTATTACGCTCTGTAACACGAATAGACCACATCTTGGTCTTACCTGTTGTCGCTTCACCTTGGAGTTCTGGAAAGGATGCCATCTTGGAATTAATATAATCAGTACTTGAAAACTTAAGCTCTTATAAGCGTATAAAGAATTTAAAGAATCCATCATTTCAATTTTTGTTAATATAAATTAACGTAAAATACTCCATCCACGACCAATTAATGTAGACCAAGGATCTGATGTTATATTTGCATTAACTAATGATTGAATACTTGGTGTTTGATTTTGAATGTTAAATGTTCCATTCGATAAATTATTATTTACCAAATTAACTGCAATTGAACTAGCAGATGAATAGGATAAAATACAATTATTACAAGTTAAAATTTGTAATGAACTACAATTAGTAACATCTAATGATGATATACTTGTATTACCACATTGTAAATTAATTAATGTAGATAATCCATTAGTACCAGATAGAGTTGAAAGACGAAGATTATTATAGCAAAATACGTTTTGTAATGAACTGCATCCTGTTACATCTAATGTTGATATACTTGTATTATAACACAATAAATTAGTTAATCTAGATAATAAATTAGTACCAGATAGAGTTGAAAGACGTGTATTATAACAATTTAAAGTCTGTAAAGAGCTACATCCTGTAACATCTAATATTGATATATTTGTATTATAACATTGTAAATCTCTTAAAGTAGATATACCATTAGTACCAAATAGTGTTGAAAGACGTGTATTATAACAATTTAAAGTCTGTAAAGAGCTACATCCTGTAACATCTAATATTGATATATTTGTATTATAACATTGTAAATCTCTTAAAGTAGATATACCATTAGTACCAAATAGTGTTGAAAGACGTGTATTATAACAATTTAAAGTCTGTAAAGAGCTACATCCTGTAACATCTAATGTTGATATACTTGTATTAAAACATTGTAAATCTCTTAAAGTAGATATACCATTAGTACCAGTTAGTGTCGAAAGACGAGGATTAGTAAAACAATATAATATCTGTAAAGAGCTACATCCTGTAACATCTAATGTTGATATACTTGTATTAAAACATTGTAAAGTAGATAAAGTAGATAATCCTGTTGTTCCAGTTAGAGTTGAAAGACGAGAATTATTATAACACCATAATGTTGATAATGATCTACACCCTGTAACATCCAATATTGATATACTTGTATTAAAACAACGTAAATCTCTTAAAGTAGAAATACTAGATATACCAGAAAGTGTTAAAAGAAGAGGATTATTATTACAAATTAAACCCTGTAAAGAACTGCATCCTGTTACATTTAATGAAGATATACTTGTAAAATTACAATATAGACTCTGAAGAGATGATAATGTACTTAGATTTTCTAAATTATTAACAGGCGTATCGCCAATATTTAAGTAGGTAAGTTTTTTTGAAAAAAGAGCACAGTTAAATATATTAGGAACTGCAATATTATAACTTAAATATAAACGTTCTAGATTAGCCAGTGTTTCAACCCCATCTAAAGGGCAGCTTGTATTACCAAGTTGTAATTCGCGCAAATTAGAACATTTAGAAAGATCTTGTAATGAAGAAATAACGGGATTATTTGCAATAAGAGTATTTAAAGAATCTGAAATAACAAATTGAATACTAGATACGTATGGATATGGTATATTATTATCATCTGGAATAATTTCATTAGGAGATAATTGAATAGTATCCACTACACTGCCAATTACAATTGTATAAGCACCAGCATTTGAATATAAATGAGATATTTCTTGTATTGATCCTGATGTATTAAATGGTTCAGATTGATCATCACCCCAATATAATGTACCAAATCCATTTATTTTAATAGAAATAGTTTGTCCATCAGTATCAACTATAATATATATATTATAACTAACCTTAATTCCACCATTTTGAGATGAAGAATCAACATATGCACACATACACGCAGTATCAATACATTCAGTTCCATTAACACGCTTATAATAAGTTATACTTCCATTATCATATTCAGGTATAGTATAAGAATTATATCCAGTTTGTGGAACCATAACTGGTAAATTTGCATTTACTTGTTGTCGTACTTGCTGTGCAATTAATTTATCCCTCCGCTGTATTGTTATATCAGATGCATTAAATGAAGTTGTTGACATCTTCTATATAAATTTCTGAAAATAAAAATATAATTATAACGAATTTTTATTTTTATTTATTATTAGTTATTTTTAGTAATTTAGTTATTTAACTATTAATGATATCATCTTCAGAAATACCATCTAGAAATTCATTAATCTTACGTTCAATATGAGATCCAATACTATAAGGCTTCCATTCAGTTAGAGACCGAATAGGCTCAAAGTACCACCTAATCTCCTCAATAGCCTTAATATAAGCTGCTTTTTTAAATGGATTATTGGTAGCATCATAGCATTTATATAGGAAGTCAATTACGTCCTGATTGTCCTCAAGCTCAGCTTTAATACGATTCTCTTCATCATCAGATTCATCATCAGATTCATCACTCTCATCTGATACATAACTGTCCTCATCCATTGCATTATCCTCATCCTCATCCTCATCCTCATCCATCATATTACTAGGCTTTTCGTAATCATTAGGATAAGTCTTGTAATGCATAAACTTTCCTTCATACGCATCATTAAGGTTTACTAGAATAACAGGAGGAATGCGATAGGAATCATCACCATATTGAAATACTGCGCGATCCTTATCTTCTTGTGTCTGTATATAAACTACAAATCCATCAGGACAGAAGATAACATTATGATAAGCATTAATCTCATCAGAATAGAATCCTACAATGGCATCATTTTCATTCCATTCATTATCAGCCCATACCTTATGAGGATCATTATTTCCAGCAACGTCACGTGCCCAAACACCCTGACTAGCATTGTAAATCTTGGAGTAAATGTAGGTCATCTTATATTAGTCGGTCTTGAATATCACGGCTACACAAATTTTAATCCAAAATCTGAAATCAAATTTTTAGAATCAGTATACATATATTCCCAAATATATACATATTAAAAGTAAATTTAAAGACTATAAAATATGTATATAATAAATGGAAATAGAATCAATTCAAGATAAACTTGACACTGTTAAAATTAAAATGAATGAAAATATTCAATTTGCTCTAAAGAACACGGATAAAATAGAAGATATTCAACAAAAATCAGAGCTCTTATCTGAATCATCAAATACATTTAGAGAAAAATCTAATAATCTAAAGAGCAAAATGTGTAGCAAATATTGGAAACAAAATATTATGATTTCATTTATTATTTTATTAGTTATTATAATAATTATTTTAGCTGTACAAAAATAAAAATAATTATTATTTTTATATATGTATTTTTAGTTAGTTATTAGTTCACGTCCATTTGGTCCACTATAGTATAGACCCTCAATCTTTTTTGTTTCATATGCCTCTAGCAATTTATAAATTTTATATGGATTAGTAATATCATTACATACTAATTTAGTACGGCTTAATTCATATTCATCATTATTCCAAAATAATGTAATAGATCCTCTTGGTGTAGAGCTTTTAATTCGTTTTCTAAGATCTCTGTGTAATAAGAATGATCTATATTTTTGATCAAAGAATCCAAGAATATCTAATTCAGTTGCATTACAAATTAGACGCATTATAGTATATTCAGTTGTAACATTAAGCAATGCCAGTAGATTAATATCTGTTTCACTTATTTTATTACCAGTAGTCTTTGTATAGAATTCAGCTAGAGAATAATATCGTTCTTTAGTTTTAACATTTTCCAAAATACCAGTAATTAATGGTTCAGCTACTTGACCCTTAATAGCAATAGTAGTTCTTAAATATCGTTTAGTTATAAGATAATCAAGAAAGCGAATGATATATAATGAATCAGATGAATTCTCATAGATCTGTTTGATGTAATCGTGGAGGGGCATTGTTAATGCCCTATTTGATTAAGTATTTGCAGTCATTATTTATTTATTATTTAAATTCAATTTTTACAAAAATTAAAAATATAGTATTTATTTTTTTCTACTTTACTATATTTTATATTTATTTTCTACTTTTTTATTTTTATTTGATTATTCGCTTTTAGTCACTTCGCTTAGCCAACAACAGTGCGCAGCTCCTCCAGAGACTTCTTGACGCCATTGCGCTCTACAAAGCACAGACGCCAAGGGGCAATAGTGAAGGTCCTCTTGATATGACCTGCACTCTTTAGCTCATCAATGAACTTGTAGAGAATCTCACCAGGCTTAGAGGACTTCATACCAACTAGGGACTCAACCAGCTCGCACTCATTTACAACCAGGTCAGTGCCATCAAAGGTAGCCTCAGCGGTAGTATTAGTGAAGTTGCCCTCAGAGTCCTTACCAGTACCAACCTGAATAGTGACATTCTCCCCCTCCTTAAGCACATCAGATAGGCTCATAGTGGGGCGCTGAGGCTTGTCTGTAGTAGGTGCGATCTTTGGGCGACGAGGAATACCGCCACTAGGAGCACCCGCACCAGCTGCAGGGCGCTGAGGACGGCCAGTAGTGGGACGTGCAGGGCGCTGAGGCTTTGCATCACGTGTATCAGTATGGTTACGCAGTGGGACAGAAGTCCGCATCGTATCATTTACAGTGACACTGTGACCAGTTAGACGCTCAACTTCAGCCTTCAGAGCAGTAATAGTTGCTTCCTGCTTGGTAACCCGCATCTGCAGGTCGGTCAACTGGGCCAGAAGGACAGGGGTGTAATCAACAGTAGAGTTCATCTTGGAGTATCTAAAACGCGTGAAACTAGCTAAGAACTTGGAATAAGGGCTATTGACTTGCGGTCTGACTATTATTAGCGGCAATTTGTCCGTCAATTTTTATTTGGCTCATTAAAAAATAATACATATTTTATTTTTTAATTGATCATATATTGTCTTTAAATATAAAATTAAAAATGTATTTCTTTTTATTTTTAGAGAATTTAGTTAATATATTACTTTACTTCCTTAGCTTTATAATTGAAGCTATCAGATAAAGGACAATATATACCTATCCATTTCATTGTACCGTCTTCTTTCTGCCAGACGTGATTAAACACGTCCCTATGATAGATTTTGCCCTTATAGCGCCATTCGTGAGCCTTTCTCTTACCATACTTAATTTTACCACTTTTAATAGCCTCAAGTTCCCAAAGAACAAATGGGTTTTCACTCCAGGGAATATGATCAATGCGCATCCATTTTGCACCCCTGTCAAGGAAAGCATCAATCAATGGTCTACGCATACTTGGATAGATCATTGGATGAGCGGTCATTATGACCCTCTTATGAAGCTTATCTTGGATATCTAGCATATCTTTATCTATTGAACAAACAGATTTCAATTTTTATTTAACAAAAATATTTTTTATTTTTATTTTTTATTTTTATCTTGATATTTCTTTTTTTCTTTTTTTTGTTTAGCTAAGCATTCCCGTTTAGCTAAGCATTCCCAGTTAGAAGAGGATGAAGCTAACCTCAATCTTACCCCACTTGTGAATGATGCCACTGCCACTGAACTTCATCTTCAACTCCCACTTCTTCTCAGGATCACCAAAGCGCCTCTTAAAGTAGTCATCCACATCATATACGCAGCAGCCTGCGCAAATGTTGATGGTATAGAACTTCTTCTTGGGCTTTAGTGCTCCCTTAGGAGTAAGAAATTGTGCAGTAAGGCCAGCAATGGCATACTCCAGAGCCTCCATCTCCATACCATTTACGTGATCCAGATTTAGGATAAGCTCCTTGCCATTCTCCCACACACGGATAAAGGCACGGGTTGCCTCCGCAGGAGGCTTAGAGGCTGGCATAACTGGTACATCCCACTTGAAAGGCTTGGGCTTGCGGGCCTTAGGAAGGTTGTTGGTAGTAGACTTAGGTGAATCAGGGTCCTCTTCATAAGGGGGTGCATCACGTACCCTATTAAGATTACTAGTATATGTCTTAGTCACTGGCTTGGGGGGATTCTTACGTACCCTATTAAGATTGTTAGTATATGTCTTAGTCACTGGCTTGGGGGGATTCTTCTTGTCCTTGAGGCATTGATAACGCTGGCTCTCAGTCATTCCTTCATAGAAGAGACGGCTGAGATTCTTTGAGACAATAAGCTTCATCCCGCCCTGGCAGTCAAAGCCAGTGTAGTCGCACCAGGCCAAATATAGAGCATAGTTCCCATTATCCAACTTACAGAGGACCTTCCAGGCCTCCTCATCATTATGGCCCTCAAAGATCCAGTAGAACTCTGCAATGTTGTTGGGGAAGTTGCCTGCCTCACACTTCTCTTCGCCAACTAGGCCCTCAGTGAACTCATTGACTTCATAGTCAGCACACCAGCCTGCATCCTCGCTGCCCTTGATAAAGGAGAATGGGTACTCCAGGGCATCCCAATCAGGATCTGCGATGGGTGCACTAATAAGTGCTATTTCCTCAATGGCGATAGAGGGCACAAAGGCAGGTGCAGAAGCATTCAGGGAAGACATCTTGGATAAATGCGTTGCGGCTTGGATTACTACTTGGAATAAGTAATTACTAATATCGTCACAACTATATAAATAGCAGCATCGCTTCTTCAATTTTTTCTAACAAAAAATAGATTATATTTTATATTTTATAGTGTGTTCTTGTTTTAAGATGTATTTAGTTTAATTATTATTGGATGTATTAGATTGAATGATGCGAGCGACCTTATTCATCTCAGACTTTAGTTGACTACGCTTAGACCAGTGAGAATAATCAGCAAGGATTGTAGAGATATCATCTAGATGCTTATAAATATCCTCCCTCATTTCAGAGTTACGAATAATTAGCCGCATAGATAGTTTCATCATCTGAATAGCCTTATTATACTCGGCCTTCTTATACATTTCAATCTTCTTACTAATATTTTCATTTAGTTCATTAATCTTTTTTGTAATAGTGCTGCAAAGGGCTGGTTCATAGGAAAGAATAGTAGGATTAGAATTAATATACTTGAAGATCTTCATAGTAATTTCAGTGCGATCATCTTCAAACTCTGCATTATTACACTCATCTAGCAGATAGCGAAGTACATAGACTGCGTTATCATAGCCCTTCTCACGGGCACGGGTAATATTATCAGTTGTATTGCTAGAATTCTGATTTTGAGTGCATAGTTCATTGATACGAATTGCGGCTAGCTGAGCAGCAACGCGAGCAGAACGAAAAGGAACAGACATAGTTAGAAACGTGGATTACGTGGAAAAGGTGGAATACGTGGATAGATCAATATGGTCTGATTTTAAATTTAATGACTGAGCTATTCAATTTTTTCTCAGATAAAGCAAAAATGAGAAATTATAATTATAAGTATAATTTCTCATTTTTATATTTTATTATATGATTTATTAATTATATTTAATTATTCAGAATGTAGTCCCGTACGAATTCTATAGAATACTGATTTACCATTATTTACACGAACTACACCTAATTTAAGAAGAAGCTCTTGATCAATAATTTTATCAAGAAATGCAACAACCTCGGGCTGTTTTAGTCCTACTTGATCAAAGAGACATTTCATTAGGAATTGATGTTTGAAATCTAGCATATTGTATTCATAGTGAGTAAACCAGAAGGAAGTAATTGCATCAGAGTCTTCTTTATAGTATTTTACAACAGTATTGAACTCATTGCGAATGTTCTCATAATATTTGCCGTTAAGCATATTAATGCGAGCAATAATTTCAGGGAGTACAGGAGCTGCAGGCTTGATGCGACAGGAGCGAGTAGGGCGTTCAGATGCCATCTTGGAACTGTGTAGTATACTTGGAACTGTGTAGTATACTCTTATATTAACTCTATGTGCGATTTCAATTTTTTTCAGGGACTACATTATAATATATTGTTTCATTGCGATCATCTTTAAGTACAGAGGCCCAAGAATTATAATTTGGTTTTTTAGTAATAACTATATTTTTATCAGTTTCATTTTCATATACTTCTTTAGTAATTAATTTTCCCTTATTTATAGTAATAACAGTAGATACTTTAGTTTTAATTGGTGCAATAATTGTTTGTGTAATCATTTTTGATTCAGGTAAATTATTTATTTTTTGAGAATTATTTTCATTTTGTTTTGCATTTTCATTTATTTTTATGAGCTCAGGAAAATGAAAATCGCTTTCAACAGACAATTTTGGTTTTGTAGGTGTATTTATTTTTTTCTCATCTCTATATTGTTTCATTTTTGCATTTATACTTTCTCTTGGATCTGCTCTTCTAATAGGTTCCCTAATAGGTTCTCTAATAGGTTCCCTAATAGGATATCTTTGATAACCATCATCTAATAGACAATTAAATCTGCTATCTTTTGGTGGTATTATTTTATTGTCGCGTAAACACTCGAAACGATTATTTGTATCCCTAACAGGTCTTTCTAAAGGTTGTTCTCTTAAACATTCAAATCGATTATTATAGTTTGGTTTAATTGCTTCTCTTTCTCTTTCTTGTTCTTTTTTATGTTCTTTATATGCTCTCAAAAAACGATTATCGTCCATAGCATCATATACTTTAAATAAACATAGCAAAAATATTTTAGGCTTTTAACAAAAATATTTTTTTGCTATTTTTCTATTTAGCAATTTTGTGTGTTGTTGATGCAGAAGTGTATTACTCAATATCCATATCGCTATCAGTGGAAGGGTATGTGTAGGTATTAGCATCATCATCCTCATCTGCATTGTCATCCTGGTTATCATTGATTACATCATCTTGATAGTTTTGAGCATTCACAATGGGCTGATCAATTGGTTGTCCAGCAATTGCAGGGAATGGGCCAGGATTATGAAAATGTGGGATTGGTTGATTTGGTGCATAGAGACTGATTTGATTGAGACCAACTTGATGAATAGGTGTATTAAGGATATGATCATTGGGTTCATTTTCTGGCCAGGTTACAACAGCCTGTTCATTGCCACAATCTAGAGCCATAAGTACGTGATGAATGGTTAGATTCTCAATGTCAGGGCTGCGAAGATAGAACCATTCGCCATTGTTCTGGACTAGTACGCGATTTGCATTATCATCAAAGAGGATCTCAATAACACGCTGGTCGCGATAAGTAATTTGAGAGACTTGATGAATTCCATTGAAGCCATTATCAACATTAAAGGGAGTACGAATGAACTGTGCCATTTTGGAGTACTTGGATAAAACTTGGATACTTGAAAGCTCTGAAACTTGGAACTGCGTAGTATGCTATGTGTCTTTCGACCTATCATATATTTAGCGGGCATCCCCTTCAATTTTTTCCCAACATTAAATCAAAAAATTATTGTATTTTAGTTTTTTTCTTTGATGTTCTTGTTATTTTGTTTGCTACTTTTATTGTAGTGATTAATTTGAAGGGGAAAATACTGATAGGATAAACTTTACATACTCTTCTTTAAGATATTTACTCATCTCATTTGTTTGCTCATCTGTCAAGAAGTTATCAGGTAACTTAGTAAGAACCCTATCAAGAATCTTTTTCTCAGTATCAGATGTGTCACAATCAGCAAGTGTATCAACAATATTAAGTTCACTAAATAGCTCGCGCCACCAATCATCAGTGAGATCATCATATGAATGCTGACTGACATCATTCAGATATTCACAGAACATTGCAACAATGTAGTAGTTAAAGCGACTAAAGACCAATTCGTGATAGTCATTTGTGGCCATTTTTACTTCTTTGACTTGCTAGGCTTGGCAGATGACTTTTCAGTGATTGTAGTAGAGATGCGTATGTGCTTGGAACTATAGATAGAGTGATCAGAGTGCTTCTTCTTGGAATCACGCTTGTCTTGGCGCTTAGAGCTTGGATAGTCCATCTTTAGAAATATCAGGGAGTTGCTTCAATTTTTCTTAGGCTCTATCATTTTTTTCAATTTTTTCTCGCAAATCTCTGAAAATTGACATCATAATTATTTTATATAAAACCTACACAATGTCTCAGTATAACACACTTTCACGCGAAGAATTAATTGCATTATGCAAGGAAAGAAAAATTAAAGGATACAGTACCAAGAAAAAAGCGGATCTTATTACACTTTTACAGACGCCTACTAGCACAGAAGTACAAAAAGATAAACTTCAAAGACTAAATTATATTGGATCTAAGTTTCAACTCTTAGAATGGCTTACTTCAAATATAAAAGAAAAAACTGGTTTTAACTCTTTTGAAAATGTAAAATTAGCAGATTTATTTTCAGGAACGGGTATTGTCTCTTATCACTTTAGAACACTTGGTGCAAATATTATTTCAAATGATGCTGAACTTTTCAGCTCAATTATTACAAGTGCTTTTACAAATTCTGTTTACACTGACGTTTGCGCAAATCTAATTCAAACTCTTAATAATGAGCTTGAAACAGGTAGAAAAGTGGGGTTTGTAACAAAAAAATATAGTCCTTATGATTCAAATGAGCGCAAATTCTTTACAGAGGAAAATGCACAAAAAATAGACTATATCAGAGATCGCATTGAAGAGCTTCGTTCACAACTTTCTCAAGATGATTATAATTTCCTTCTAGCTTCACTGATTGTTAGTGCAGACGCAATAAGTAATGTTCCTGCAGTATACGGATGTTTCTTAAAGAACTTCAAAGATAAGGCTAAAAAGCCTCTATTACTAATTCCAATTCATACTTGTAAAGATTCTCCAAAAGAATCTATTACCTATAATCTGGATGTTCTAACTGATACGCTTCTTAAAAAAGTAGAAGCAGATATTGTTTATCTTGATCCTCCTTATAATAACCGACAATATTCAAAAAATTATTTTCCTCTTAATATTATTGCAAAAACTCCAAAAGATCTCGAAAAAGAGCCTGAACTAAAGGGAAAGACTGGTATTCCAACAGATTGTTTTGTCTCTCCGTTCTGTAAAACTGAAAAAGTAGTTGAGAAGGCATTTGAAACACTCTTTAAGGGTCTAAAAACAAAATGGATCTTTCTATCTTATAATAGTGAAAGTATTTTATCAAAAAATAAGATGTGTGAGATTATGGAGAAGTATGGAGATGTGAGTGTTATTGAAAGAGACTATAAGCGTTTTAAATCTTTTGAGTATAATGAAGATAAAGACATTAAAGAATACTTGTTCTGTTTAAAGATTAGGCAGTAAACTGCCTTAAAGATAAGTGACTGAGAAGTTATCTCTGAAGATATCTAGAACATTATCATAGCACCAGCGAACAGCCATATTTGTGCGACTGCTGCTATGAAACTGAAACTCAACAAGTGCTACAAAGCCACGAGATGTGTTAATTTTTAGTGTAGATGAATTGTTCCAATCATCGCCCTTCTTAGTCCAGTCATATGTCATCCTGCTCCAATCAATATCCTTTACCATCTGGATGAACATAATCTTATCAGTCTCTTGATGATAGTAGAGATTGGGACAGTCAAAAGTATGTGAGACTAGGTGTGGTAGAATATCTGCGATATTAGCTTGAATATAGTTCTTGAGTGTGGGGACATCTGTGTAGGGAATACCTAGCTCTTCACAGAACTTCTGAGGCTGTGCTTGGCCAATAACCTGTGGAGCAACTTTGGCACTACCCTTCTTAATGGTCTTTGCGCTCAAATGCATTGTTGGGTCCTCAATACAGGTGAAGTCGTAGCGTGCCCCACGCTTTGCGCTATGAGTACACTTGGGAAAGAGTTCAGGAAGTTTAGCAAGGCGGCCTTGCAGTCTATGAGGGAGTTCCATATCATATTTGTATTTACCATCATAGTCAATCCCATATGCGAGGCAGATTGCCATCTCAAACATCTTGCCAGTATCTTCAGTAATAACTTTAGGAGTTGCCATTCTTGACAGAATCTGCTTGTAGCTTGGAATAAGTCTTGGAAAGATTTTGCTTGGAAGTGCCACTCTGGATTGCGTCACATCAAATATAAATAAGACGTCCAATTTCAATTTTTTCTGAGCGTGTGTGATAAACAAAAAAGTTTTTTTGGGTTTTCTACTTTTTGTTTTTATTTTGCAATATAATTGATATGTGCTTTATCTGTGACAGAAGCGTTCCTTATTATGTCCACAGCGACCACGACACTGATCAATACAACCACACCAGAGTACACCACAGTCCCATATACAATCAGCATCACCACAGTAATGTAGCTTTACTGGTTCTGATGGCTCAGGCATCTCTACTGGCTCTGCAGAAAGTTCATCAGTTAGAATCAGTAGGGGTGCCACAGCACCCTTCTGACGAGGATCTACACATTTACCACAGTCCTTGACAGGACAATGTGGATTGAGATCCACCAGATAGGACTTCGCAATACAGTTTGCACAAGTAACGTGGCCACAGGATTCAATACACTGTGGGTATTTGGTTGGGATCTTTTTGGACATCACCTCTTTACAGGCTTGGCAGCGATAGAAGCGTAGCCATCCTTTAGGAGGATTCCATAGATCACGCTTGGAGGCCTTGTTTCTCATTTTGAAGGGTTTGTAGGAACCTTCAGAAGAAGTGGGGCTTGGAGTGCGCCAAGAATCAGCAATGCTCATCTTGGAATAAAAGGCTTGGAGTAAAAGGCTTGGAGTAAAAGGCTTGGAGTAAAAGGCTTGGAATAGACTTGCACAATAGTGCTATAATCGCCACACAATTATTTTGAGCTGCATATCATTTCAATTTTTCTTCATTATATTTTTTAAAAATTTTAAACTATGGTTTGATTCAATGCTTTACTAAAAATAATATAGCTTAATACTAGTAATGAGTAGTTCATCAAATAAATTAAGGGAATATGTTGATAAGTTAATTGAGGAGCATTTGCCTGCAAAGCAAAAAGAGAAATCAGAATTGGGTGAAGTTTTCACACCTGTTTCAATGATTGAAACACTCTATAATAATTTCCCTAAAAGTATATGGAAAAATCCATCAAATACTTGGTTAGACCCGGCAGGTGGAATAGGTAATTTTCCCTTAGTTTTATTTTTTTGGCTTATGGATGGCTTAAGTACAAAAATTCCAAATAAAACACGACGTGCAAAACATATAATTGAAAAAATGATTTTTATTGCAGAAATCAATTCTGATAGTGTAAGTATATGTAAAAAAATATTTAAAACTCTTTGTCCAAGTGCAACCCCAAATATCCATCAAGGTGATTTTTTAAAGCTTAATCCTACAAGTATAAAATGGCCCAGTAAATATGATTGTATCATAGGAAATCCTCCTTACAATATTGGTGGAACAGGATTAGAAGGATCAAAGAGAACACATATTATTTTTACAGAAGTTGGATTAAATTTATTGAATAAGGAGGGTTATTTGGCATATGTTTGCCCACCTTCATATCGTGAAAGTGATACACCAATGAATGAACTATTTAAAAAGGTCGATGGGCATTTTACTTTTATTAAAATTTATGGAGCACCAGAAACATTTAAATTATTTCACATTCAAGGTCGTGTGGATGGTTTTATATTTCAAAAAGGTGTTAAAGGAACAACTGTAATAGATGATGAATATGGAATTGTTACAAAAAATGTTAAACTTAATCTTAACAGGCATATACCAAATTTTGGATTCACAATTTTTGAAAAGCTCTATGATAAAGTAGAAAAATTGGGCCACTTGAAAGCATTCAGAAATACAGAAATGTCATCTGTTAAGGCAGCATCATTTGGTTGTAATGGAAAAAATAAAGTACTACATCTTATACTTGAGAAGGGTAAACGTGTTTTTAAAACTGTTAAAAAACACAGTTTAGCATCTGATCCAAAATTATTAATAAATGGCTTAGGAGTCCCTTATGTATACTATGATAGCAAAGGTGAGTATGGACCATCTCAAACACCTGTCATTATTCTTAAGCCAAGTAAAAATGTAGTTAATTTAATGAAAAGCATCTTCTTTCCTTTTTTAGCGTGGGGCCTAAGACTAACAGGTAATAATAATTTACCCTATTTATTTAATGCTGTACCTGATATAAGTAAAGAAGGAAATTCTTATAAGACAATGAGTGATATAAAGAAGGGGTTTAATCTTACTGATGCTGAAGTAAAATTTATTGAAGATCATTTTCACATTTATGAATACAAAGATGTTGATATAATAGAAAAATGTGTAAGAAATAAGACTCTTAAAAAGAAAAATTAGTTTTTTTGATTTTTCTTCTATTTTTATTTTCTATGTATTTTATTCTGTATATGTAATGTACTATCTATACAGTATGTTTGTATGACCTAGGCTTCAAACCAATAGCCTTTAGACCTGCCTCACGCTGCTTAACTACTTCCTTCTTTTCAGTCTCATCTGTTTTTGCTGACCTTAGCTTTGAGTAAGCAGGATTGTTGATGGGGTTGCAAGTAGAGTTGCGCGCCTGTTGAGCATCACAAGTGGATGGTAGGATAGTATCTTTATGTAGACCACCCTTAGATCCAGCCCAAGTTTTCTTCATACATCTCTTGCGAATAGAATTAATCCAGTAGGGAACAATGGGCCTCTCTCCCTTGCAGTGTGTGCAAGATAGATGTGTACAGCCAGTTATCAGAATCCAGGCCTCAGCCAGTTCATAATCATTCATTCGAGCAACCTCTTCTGGTGAGTATTCAGTAGGCTTTACAATAGGTGCAATAGGAGGACGGCGATAGCGCTTTGTTACTGTAGTTGTTTTAGTAATTGTCACCTCTTCATCAGTATCAGATAGTACAGGTGATGGTGGCAATAGAGGCAGTGCGGGTGCAATAGGAGGGCGGCGAGCCCGCTTTTTTACTACAGTAATTGTATGTGTAGTAACATTCTCTGTAGTAACATTCTCTGTAGTAACATTCTCTGTAGTAACATTCTCTGCAGTAACATTCTGAGTAGGGTCACTATTTAGCCACATAGTTGCGGCTGCAAAGGATGCAATACCAAATACACCTGCAATAGTGCTCAAAAGATTGTCAGACATTTTCTTGGAGATCTTTGATGTAAAGCTTGGAATAGTAGGCTTGAATATCGCTCACAACATCTATTTAGTTGTCGAATTATTTCAATTTTTCTTTGCAGATATCTAATATAAATTAAAAATATACTAATTGAAACTAAAAATGTTTCTGTATTTCATTTTTAGTTTTTTTATTTTTTTTGGCTTTATATCGCGCTGTTTATGCGTCGGGCTTAAGAATGAATGGAATGCTGTCAACTAGAATCCCATCACGATATGTGTTGTGGGCATAGGTGTAAGGAATGCTGGTGCGAAGTACACGCCAGGTCCATTCATAACGCTGGGGGGAGGCCTCAACGCTATCAATGTGAAGATTCTTACTGAGGTAGTATGTAGCTGCCCACCACCTCTCAGAGTTGATAGACCTTGTAAGAGGCCTGATAGGATATGCAGGAATCTCCATTGTAATGAGTTTTTTGGCACGAGCTTGGATAACTGTCTTGGAGTACTGACTTGGATGCGCGGAAAGTCAGCGTGCCTTTACTATTGTTGGCCCCTAATCTTCAATTTTTCTTTTCTAGTTTTGTAGAAAATGAAAAAAAATTTTTTTGTATAAGTATTGTTTTTTAATTTTTATTTATTTATTTATGTACTTTCATATAATGTTTGTCTAGTCAAACTCACAGTCACTTTCATCATAGTCACTGCTGTTGCACCGACCCCTGCAAATATCAATACATCCACAAGTAAGTATACCACACTCGCCATAACATATAGGGTCATCACAGCTACAAATGGACTCTTGATCGCACTCTCTTTTACTAATATGAATAGGGTCATTATATGAAACTTCTACAGCAATAGTATGCTGGACTCTATTCTTCTTTACAAGGAAAGAGAGTCTTCTTGGAAGGTGCCAGCTGAAGATGAAAGGCATCTTGTAATTACTTGGAATAAGCAAAACTATGGACTTGAAAATTGGTACTGCACTATCTATTTGTATGATATAGGGGGGCTTCAATTTTTCTAAACAAAAATGAAAAATGTGTATAGGTTTTCTTACAATTTCTAGATGTTTTTGTTTTTGTTTTTGTTTTTGTTTTTTGTGTTGTATGTGTAGTACAGTATTTAATATTGCACGTGTGCCATAGTACGAACAGGCATTGGATGAAAGTCACTGCGGAGATTTGCAGGATTGCGCAATAATACAGAAGATAGAGGTGGCAATGGTGCAGCCTGTAGCAATGATGCCAGACTACCACCTAGAACAACAGGTGTGACAGGTTGCTCTTGTTCACTACGAATATAGAGTGTATACTGATGTGTGAGCTCACTGATAGGCGTATCAATGAAGTTCTCCATACACTTGTCAGCAGCAATTGAGAAAGCAGCCAAGTGAACAGGGATGTCTAGCAGCTTGAAGATATCCCTAGTAGTCATCTGACTAGAATTGAGTGCAGCCCAGTATGTGAAGTTGGACTGTACCACAATGTTCTCACTGCGCTCATCCCAGTGCAAGTAGGCAGGAATGCTAGGGCGCGCACTCTCATAGAAGAGAACACGAGGCTGCATAGTGTGCCAAGAGATCTCATCAGAGTTGATGTGGATGAAGCTCTCTGGTGCAAATGTGTGAAAAGCCATTGTAGAGTCTTGGTACAGCTTCGCTAGAAGCTTATAAGCGCCTTTGGCGCTAAAACCTGTAAGGAATAAGCGAAGGTCTTGGAAGCTAAAGTCTTGGAATAAGATGCACTCTGTACGCTGCCTATCTACTATAACAGAGTGTCAGGCTTCAATTTTTTATGGTGGTAGCGGGTGTATATTTGTGATATGAAATGACTTACATATATCAAGTATAAATAAAAAAATGAAAAATGTTTTTGTTGTTTTTGTTCATTTTCCATTTTTTATGTGTGTCTGTGTATGTGTTTTTTGCTCTTGATTGAAGTGTTTAATATGAGTCATAACCATCCTCATCAGAATGGCATCCACAGCAGTACTTGTCACCACAACCCCTACATAGTTCGCAGCGGCAATACTTGTAGCCATCTTTTTCGCACTGGTAGCAGCCATCAATGCTCTCAGCATCACGGAGGCGGTAGAATGCATCGCTATACTGCTCAGTCCTCTGCCAGATGATGTGCTCAACAGCGCTGCGCTGCTCATACCAGAGGTACCAGATCTTCTTCCACTTGGCCATCTTAGCTTGTTCAGCCTTGTAGGCCTCAGGGTTCTCCTTAGCCCACTTTGCCTTGGGAGTGCCAAGGCAGCTGTAGGCGCAGGCGCAGTAGTCATCCACAATGAACCTGCCGCAGCAACAGCTGCTAGGGTTGAATGGAGTAGGACCAAAGAGGCCAATAGGTAGGGCGGCGCGGGCCTCTTTGTAGGGAGGGTAGTCCTCTAGCTGCATCAGGGAGTACACCTTCTTGGGCTTAGGAGGTGCAGGGGGCTCAATGAAGTTGGTGCGCCAGTTGCTAGAGAGATCGGCCTTGGTTGGGTGGTACCTGTAGGGCTTGGTAGTCATTTTGTGAAAAGTGTCTTGGAGTTGCTTGGATTGTCTTGGAATCGCTTGGAATCACTTGGAATCACTTGGAATCGCTTGGAATCACTTGGAATCACTTGGAATCACTTGGAATCGCTTGGAATCGCTTGGAATCGCTTGGAATCGCTTGGAATCACTTGGAAAGCTGAAGAACGCTGTTCGTGGGGAGCCAGGCACTGCCTTCGTCACACCACTACACTCTTTACTCAGAGGGCCGCGACTTC
>VFQS010000175.1_pt1 | contig 85251 bp, 85 predicted proteins | sample 3512361 | NCBI WGS metagenome assembly VFQS01 (sample SAMN10412375, study PRJNA504923) | tailings metagenome | isolation source: Relicate 1 Philex TSF3 active mining | place: Philippines | reverse complement strand
GCCTTGCCGATCGGCAGGACGTGGTCGTCCAGTTCCGGCAGCTCGAAGCTGCGGCCGTAGACCAGCTCGTTTTCGAGGAACACGACCGGGTCCTCGCAGCGGATCGCCGCCTTGAGCAGGCCCTTGGCGTCCGACGCGTCATAAGGCGCGATCACCACCAGGCCGGGGACGTTGGCATACCACGGGCCATAGTTCTGGCTGTGCTGCGCGCCGACGCGGCTGGCCGCGCCATTGGGGCCGCGGAACACCACCGGACAGCGCATCTGGCCGCCCGACATGTAGTTGGTCTTGGCCGCCGAATTGATGATGTGGTCAATCGCCTGCATGGCGAAGTTGAAGGTCATGAATTCCACGACCGGACGCAGCCCGCCCATCGCCGCGCCGGTGCCGATACCGGCAAAGCCGTATTCGGTGATCGGCGTGTCGATCACGCGCTTCGGCCCGAATTCCTCCAGCAGCCCCTGCGTGACCTTGTAGGCCCCCTGGTACTCGGCCACTTCCTCGCCCATCACGAAGACGCGCGGATCGCGGCGCATTTCCTCGGCCATCGCGTCGCGCAGGGCTTCGCGGACGGTCGAGGTCTTCATGTTGGTGCCGGCCGGAATGGCGGGATCGTCCTTGCGCGGCGCGGGGGCCGGACGTTCGGCCGCAACCGGCGCGGGGGCAGCGGCGACAGGAGCGGCGGCAGGCGCCGCCTGAGCCGGGGCGCCATCCGCCCCGATCACCGCGATGACCGTGCCGACCTTCACCCCTTCGGTGCCTTCCGGCACCAGGATTTCGCCGATCACGCCTTCATCGACGGCTTCGAATTCCATCGTCGCCTTGTCGGTCTCGATCTCGGCCAGGATGTCACCCGACTTCACTTCGTCGCCGACCTTGACCAGCCACTTGGCCAGCGTCCCCTCTTCCATGGTGGGGGAAAGCGCGGGCATCTTGAGTTCGATGGCCATCAGTAGCTCTCCACCAGAACGTCGGTGTAGAGATCGGACATATCAGGCTCCGGCGAATTTTCTGCAAAGTCGGCGGATTCGGCCACCACGGCGCGGATCCGCTTGTCGATTTCCTTGATCCGCTCCTCGGCCACGCCGCGCGCCAGCAGCTCGGCCTTGGCGCCTTCGATCGGATCGTGATTGTCGCGCATTTCCTGCACTTCCTCGCGGCTGCGATACTTGGCAGGGTCGGACATGGAATGCCCGCGATAGCGATAAGTCTGCAGTTCCATCAGCACCGGCCCATTGCCACCGCGCACGTATTCCAGCGCGATGTTGGCGGCCTGGCGCACTTCCAGCACGTCCATGCCGTTCACGCTCATGCCCGGAATGCGGAACGCGGTGCCCCGGCGATAGAAGTGCGTTTCGGCGCTGCCGCGCTTGACCGCGGTGCCCATCGCATAGCCGTTGTTTTCGACCACGAACACGATCGGCAGGTTCCAAAGCGAGGCCATGTTGAACGCCTCGTAGACCTGGCCCTGGTTGGCCGCGCCATCGCCGAAGTAGGCCATGCAGACGCCGCCATCGTCGTTGTACTTGTGGGCAAAGGCCAGCCCCGCGCCGAGCGGCACCTGCGCGCCGACGATGCCGTGGCCGCCGTAGAACTTGTGCTCGGTGCTGAACATGTGCATCGACCCGCCCTTGCCGCGCGAGATGCCCGCGGCGCGGCCGGTCAGTTCGGCCATGATCACCTTGGGATCGATGCCATAGGCCAGCATGTGGCCGTGATCGCGATAGCCGGTGATCACGCTGTCCTTGCCCGGCGCGAGCGCCGACTGCAGGCCCACGGCCACGGCTTCCTGGCCGATATAAAGGTGGCAGAAGCCCCCGATCAGACCCAGGCCGTAAAGCTGGCCCGCGCGTTCCTCGAACCGGCGAATCAACACCATCTGTTCGTAGAAGTGCAGCAATTCATCATCGCTGGCAGCGTAACGCTTGTTCGCCTCATGCGCGTCCTGCAGGCTGCGCAGAGCGAAGTTTTCTTCGCCAGCGGCGGCCTTCGCGGGTGCGGCCTTGGAGGATTTCGGGCGGCTTGAAACAGGCTTTGCCAAAGTCAGGTCCCCTGGGGAGTGGTCCGGTGGACCGAGCCTATAGGGCCAAGCTGCCGTAAGGGAAACCGTCCCATACGTATTTTGTGATCGATTTGCTGAACAATTGTTGCCGCTCAATCGAGCAGCATCACCACTTCGTCCGGGTGCACGACGTTCAGATTGCTGCGCAGCAATTCACCAGCGATGTCGGGATCGACCTGCTTGGGATCGAGCAGCGCCACGCGGTTGCGCAGTTCCTGACGCTCAACCTGCAGCTGGGCGAGTTCCTTCTGCCGCTCTGCCAGCAGGCGGTTGTTCTCGCTCCACGCGAGCAGGCCGCTGGGACCGGCAATCGCCAGCCCGCCCATCAGCAGCAGGCACGCCAGTGCCAACCCCTGAGTCAGGCTTTTTCCAACCAGTTTCGGATTGCTGTTTCCACCCCGCATGGCTTTAAGAATCACAGTTAACCGCGCCTTTCAAGCGCTAATTGCACAAACGGCCACAAACGGGCCAATTCGGATCATTCCGGGCGCTGGCAAACGGCCCCAGAGGCCTCCAATGCGGCCAGTTCCGCCGCATCCAGCGCCAGCCAGTCACCCAGCACCACGCGGCTGTGCTCGCCCACGCGCGGCGGGATGTGGCGATAGTCGGCCGGAGTCGCGCCCAGCTTGCCAGGGAACGCCACGGTCGGCACCTCCACCCCGTCCTCGCGCACGAAGCGGTGGACCACTTGCCGCGCGGCAATGAACGGGTCGGCGAAGACCTGCGGCACGGTGTTGACCGGCCCGGCGGGCACATTGGCCCGCGCCAGCCGTTCCAGCAGATCGTCGCGGCGCAGCGGGCGCACCATGTCGCGGATGGCCTGTTCCAGCACCTCGCGGTTGCGCACGCGGTCGCGCGCCAGCACGAAGCGCGGATCATCGGCCAGGTCCTGCCGCCCCATCTCGAGGCAGAACGCGCGGAACTGGCTGTCGTTGCCAATCGCGATCAGCGCCGTCCCGTCGGCGCAATCGAACGTGGTATAGGGGACCACGGTGGGGTGACGGTTGCCCATCCGGCGCGGCTCGCTGCCGTCGACGAGGTGAGTCGATCCCTGGTTGGCCAGCATCGCGATCTGCGTGTCGAGCAGCGAGATGTCGATCTGCTGCCCCTCGCCCGTCCGCTCGGCATGGCGCAGCGCCATCAGGATCGAGATGGTGGCCATGTTCCCGGTCGAGAGATCGGCCATCGCCACCCCGGCCTTCAGCGGCCCGCCGCCTTCCTCGCCGGTGATTGCCATGAACCCGCCCATGCCCTGCGCCAGCACGTCATAGCCGGGGCGGCTGGCATAGGGCCCGGTCTGGCCGAACCCGGTGATCGAGCAATAGACGAGGCGCGGGTTGATCGCGCGCAGCGTTTCGTAGTCCAGCCCGTACTTCTTCAGCCCGCCGACCTTGAAGTTCTCCACCACGATGTCCGCCTGTGCCGCCAGCCGCCGGATCAGCGCGGCACCCGCCGGGTTGGCCAGGTCGATCGCGACCGAACGCTTGTTGCGGTTGCAGCACAGGTAATAGGCGCTTTCCTGCGGATCGTCGGAGCCATCGGGCAGCTTCAGGAACGGCGGGCCCCAGCCGCGCGTATCGTCGCCCTTGCCCGGCAGTTCGACCTTGATCACGTCCGCGCCGAAATCGGCCAGGATCTGCGTCGCCCACGGTCCGGCCAGCACGCGCGAGAGGTCCAGCACTTTCACCCCGTCCAGCGCCCGCCGGGGGCCGGCTGCGTGGTCCGATGCCGCATTGCCTGTCACGCCGTCACTCTCCTGCCGTGGTCATCCCGCGCCTGCCGATAGCCGCGCCGCGCGCGCGGGCAAAGGGAAACCCGACAGATGACGATTGCCTTGAAACGGATTTGGAACATATAGTGAACATTGTTCCCGTGATTCGAACCCAGCGTGATGAATGTGCCCCGCCCCGAATTGTCCCTTTCCCTGCCAGACAAAGCCGCGCCGCTGCGCTGCCCGACCGGCGTCGCCGCGCTCGACGCGGCGCTGGGCGGCGGGCTGGCGGCGGGGCGGATCCATGAAATCCACGCCGCCGAACCGGACGACGGAGCCAGCGCCGCCGGCTTTGCCGCGCTGCTCGCCGCCGGGGTGCTGGGACGCGGCAAGCCGCTGGTCTGGCTGCGCGAACGCGGCGCGGTGCGCGCCAGCGGGATTGTCCAGGCCGAAGGCTTGCTGGAACTGTGCGGCACGTTGCCGCGCGATTGCCTGTTCGTGCTGGCCGACGATGCGCCCGCACTGCTGCGGGCCGGGCACGATGCGCTGCGCTGCGCCGATCTGGGCGCGGTCCTGCTTGAAGCGCGCGGGCCGATGCCCCGGCTAGACCTGACCGCCAGCCGCCGCCTGCTGCTGGCGGCAGAGCGCACCGGGGTGACGCTGCTGCTGGTGCGGATCGGGGCGCAGCCGGTGCCTAGCGCGGCGGATACCCGCTGGTCGGTCAGCGCCGCCCCGTCGCGCGCCCTGCCCGCCAATGCCCCCGGCGCGCCGACTTTCGACCTTGCCCTGCTGCGCCAGCGCGCAGGCCCGTCTGGCCTCAGCTGGCGGCTGGAGTGGAACCGTGACCAACGCATTTTCCAGGACGCGGCGCTATTTGAGCCTGTGGTTTCCGTTCCTGCCGACCGACCGGCTGCGGGCGGAACCGTCGTCCACCTGCCAAACGCCGCCTGACGCGCCGCTGGTGCTCCACGCCCGGCAGGGCGGCGCGCTGCGGCTGGTCGCGCTGGACGCGGCGGCGGCGCGGCTGGGGCTGGCGCGCGGCATGACGCTGGCCGATGCCCGCGCGCGCCATCCCGATCTCGCCGCGCAGGAGCATGACGCGGCGGCCGATACCCTCTGGCTGGAACAACTGGGGCAGGACTGCATCCGCTTCACCCCGCACGTCACGCTGCTCGCGCCCGACGGCATCGGGCTCGACATCACCGGCACCGCACACCTGTTCGGGGATGAGGCCGCGCTGGCCGAGCAGGTGGAGGACCACTGCGCCGCGCTGGGGCTGACCGTGCGCAGCGCCTGCGCCGGAACGCTGGCCGCCGCGCGCGCGCTCGCCCGCCATGCCCCGCTGCCGATCACGAACGAAGCCGCCGCGATCCGCGCGCTGCCGGTCGGCGCGCTGGGGCTGGACGCGGAGGCAACCCGCGCCTGCCTGCGCGCCGGGCTGAAGACCGTGGGCGATCTCGCCGCCCGCCCCGCCGCGACTATCGCCGCACGCTTTGGCATGGCTGCCGTCACCGCGCTGCACCGGCTGACCGGGGACGCGCAGGCCCCCAGCGCGCCTCTGGCCGTCGAAACCCCGCTGCGCTTCACCCGCCGCTTTGCCGAACCCGTCGCCCATCAGGACAGCATTGCCGCCACGCTGGCCGAATTGCTGGACCGGGCGGTCGCGGCGCTGCGGGAACGCGGGCACGGCGGGCGCGCGTTCCGGCTGGAACTGCACCGCAGCGACGGCGCGGTCCACGCGCTGGAAGTTGCCGCCGCCGCGCCGACCCGCGATCCGGCGCGGATCCAGCGCCTGTTCGCGGAACGGATCGGCGCGCTGGCCGACCCGCTCGATCCCGGCTTCGGCTATGACAGCATGGTTCTGGCAATCCCGGCGGCGCAGCGGCTGGACGCCGCGCAAGTCAGCTTTGCCGATGCGGGCGAAGGCGATCCCGCGTCGGCGCTGGCCGAACTGGTGGAGCAGCTCAGCACCCGGCTTGGCCCCGGCCGCATCCGGCGCCTGGCGGCGCGGGACAGCCACATTCCCGAACAGGCGCAGCTCGCCCTGCCCGCCCTCACCCATCCCGCCGCGCCGCTGCGCCTGCCCCCGCCCGCACCAGGCGAGCCGCCGCTGCGCCCGCTGCTGCTGTTCGATCCGCCGCAGCCGGTGGAAGTCATCGCCGAAGTGCCCGACGGCCCGCCGCTGCGGTTCCGCTGGCAGCGCAAGCTGCTGGACGTGCGGCGCTATGAAGGGCCGGAGCGGATCGCGGCGGAATGGTGGCGGCGGCGCGGCGGCGAGGCACCGGGCGGCGGTGGGCTGACCCGCGATTACTACCGCGTGGAGGATCAGCGCGGGCGGCGGTTCTGGATCTTCCGCCACGGGCTCTACGCCGAACGTGCCGACCCGCGCTGGTTCCTGCACGGGCTGTTCGCCTGATGGCCGCTCCTTTTGCCGAGCTGATCGCGGCCACCAACTACAGCTTCCTGCGCGGTGCCTCGCACCCGGCGGAGATGGTTGCGCGGGCGCATTACCTGGGGCTGGCGGGGATCGGGATCGCGGATCGCAACACGGTGGCAGGCGTAGTGCGCGCCCACACCGCCTGGCGCGAACTGGGCGGGGCGCAGAGCGGCCTCAGGCTGGCCGTCGGCGCGCGGCTGGTGTTTGCCGATGGCACGCCCGATGTGGTCGCCTATCCCGCCACCCGCACCGGCTGGGGGCGGCTGACCCGGCTGCTGACCCTGGGCAACCGCCGCGCCGAGAAGGGCGACTGCATCCTGCACCTCGATGACTTGTGCGACTATGCTGGGGACCTGCTGCTGATCGCCACCGGCGGCGACGCCGCGCTGCTGGGCCGCCTGCGCGAAGTCTGCCCCGATGCCGTCTGGCTGGCCGCGACGATGCCGCGCCGGGGCCGCGACGCGCGCCTGCTGGCCGCGCGGCAGGTGCTGGCAGAGGCAGCGGGCGTGCCGCTGCTCGCCACCACCGACGCGCTCTATGCCAGTGCGGAGGCGCGCCAGCTCCACGATATCCTGACCTGCATCCGCGAGGGCGTGACGATCCAGGCGGCAGGCAAGCGGCTGGAGGCAAACGCCGAACGCCACCTCAAATCCCCCGCCGAACTCGCCCGCCTGTTCCGCGCCTGCCCCGCCGCGCTGTCCGCCAGCCTCGACCTGCTGGGGCGGATCGACTTCACGCTCGATCAGCTGCGCTATGAATACCCGCGCGAGCCGGTGCCCGATGGCCGCGATCCGCATGACTGGCTGGAACAACTGGCGCTGGATGCCGCCGCGCGCCGCTTTCCGGGTGGCCTGCCCCCCGCCTATCGCGCCACGCTGGACGAGGAATTCCGCCTGATCCGCTCACGCGGCTATGCCAGCTACTTCCTCACCGTCCATGACCTCGTCCGCCACGCCCGCAGCCTCGATCCGCCGATCCTGTGCCAGGGGCGCGGCAGCGCGGCCAATTCGCTGGTCTGCTACCTGCTGGGGATCACCTCGGTCGATCCGGTGCGCGAAAAGCTGCTGTTCTCGCGCTTCCTGTCCGAGGAGCGCAACGAGCCGCCCGACATCGACGTCGATTTCGAGCATGAGCGGCGCGAGGAAGTGATCCAGTACATCTATCGCCGCTATGGCCGCGAGCGCGCCGGGATTGCCGCGACGGTGATCCATTACCGCCCGCGCAGCACCGTGCGCGAAGTGGGCAAGGCGCTGGGCCTGACCGAGGATGTCACCGCCCGCCTGACCTCCACCGTCTGGGGCCAGTATGACCGCGCCGTGCGCGCGGAGCGCGTGGCCGAGGCCGGGTTCAATCCCGCCAACCCGGAAATCGCGCGCCTCTCCGCGCTGGTCGAGCGGCTGCTGTGCTTCCCCCGCCACCTGTCGCAGCACGTCGGCGGGTTCGTGCTGACCGAAGGCCGGCTGGACGAGCTGGTGCCGATCCACAACGCCGCCATGCCGGAGCGCACGTTCATCGAATGGGACAAGGACGATATCGACGCGCTGGGGCTGATGAAGGTCGATGTGCTCGCGCTGGGAATGCTGACCTGCATCCGCAAGAGCTTCGACCTGCTGCGCGCGCAGGGGCTGGGCGACCATGACCTGCAGAACGTGCCGCTGGAAGATCCGGAGACCTACGCCATGCTGCGCCGGGCGGACAGCATCGGCACCTTTCAGGTCGAAAGCCGCGCGCAGATCAACATGCTGCCCCGGATGCGCCCGCGCCGTTTCTATGACCTGGTGATCCAGGTCGCCATCGTCCGCCCCGGCCCGATCCAGGGCGGCATGGTCCACCCCTATCTGCGCCGCCGCAATGGCGAGGAAGTGCCGGACTACCCCTCGCCCGCCCCACCGCACGATCCGCACGAATTGCGCGATGTGCTGGAAAAGACGCTGGGCGTGCCGCTGTTTCAGGAACAGGCGATGAAGCTGGCGATCGTCGCCGCCGGCTTCACCCCCGCGCAGGCCGACGGGCTGCGCCGGGCGATGGCGACGTTTCGCAATGTGGGCACGATGCACCGCTATCAGGAACAACTGGTCGGCGGGATGACGGCGCGCGGTTACTCGGCTGACTTTGCCGAGCGCTGCTTTGAACAGATCAAGGGCTTCGGCGAATACGGCTTTCCCGAAAGCCACGCGCAAGCGTTTGCCTGGCTGACTTATGTCTCGTCCTGGCTGAAGTGCCACCACCCGGCGGTGTTCACGTGCGCGCTGCTCAATTCGCAGCCGATGGGGTTCTATGCCCCGGCGCAGCTGGTCCGCGACCTGAGCGAACACGGGGTGGAAGTGCGCGCCGCCGATGTCTGTGCCAGCGCGTGGGACTGCACGGTGGAGCGGCGCGGCAACGCGCTCGCGCTGCGGCTGGGGCTGCGCCAGATCGGCGGGTTTCGGGAAAGCTGGGCGGCGGCGATCGTGGAGGCTCGCGCCGCCGCGCCGTTTGCCGGAATCGAGGACCTCGCCCGCCGCGCCGCCCTGCCCCCGCCCGCGCTGCGCAAGCTGGCCGATGCCGACGCGCTGGGGTCACTGGGCAAATCGCGGCGCGAGGCGCTGTGGGACGTGCGCCGCACCCCGCCGGGGGAACTGCCGCTGTTCGCCTTCGCGCAGGCCGCCGAACTGGGCGAAGAACACGCCGCGCCGCTCCCCGCGATGCCGCTGGCAGAGGAAGTCGTGGCCGATTACCAGACCACCCGGCTGTCGCTGAAGGCCCACCCGATGCAGTTCCTGCGCGCGCGGCTGGCGGCGGACGGCGTGATCAGCTGCGCAGAGGCCAATGCCGCGCCGGATGGGCGCAAGGCCGTCGTCGCCGGGATTGTCCTGATCCGCCAGCGCCCCGGCAAGGGCAACGCGGTGTTCATCACGATCGAGGACGAGACCGGCGTGGTCAACGCCCTGCTCTGGACCCGCGAGCTGGAAAGCCAGCGCGCCGCCGTGATGGGCGCGCGGATGATGCGGATCGAGGGCGAAATCCAGCGCAGCAAGGAGGACGTGGTTCACCTGATGGCGCGGCGGATCACCGATGCTTCGGCGCTGCTCGACCAGCTGGCCGACCCGGACCGCGCGCCCGGCCGCGCCCCGCCGGTGCGGACGCGCTGCCATCCCCGCGCGGCGCGGATCCTGCCGCGCTCACGCGATTTCCATTGAGCGCGATGCCCCTTTAAGGGATGCGCGCTCAGCTGCGTTCGCGCGATGCCCTTTGAAGGGACGCGCGCTCAGCTGCGTTCGCGCGCGAGACGTTCCTGGCGTTCGATTTCAGTCTCGGCCTGCACGAAGCTGTTGGACGTCACCTTCAGCCACATCAGGATCGGCGCGGCCATGTAGATCGAGCTGTAGGTGCCGACGAAAATCCCCAGCGTGATCGCGGCGGTGAAGCCGAAGATCACGTTCGGACCCAGCAGCAGCAGCGAAACCAGCGTGATCAGCAGCGACAGCGTGGTCACGATCGTGCGGCTGAGCGTTTCGTTGACCGACAGATCGAGCAGTTCCGCCATCGGCATCCGGCGATACTTCTTCAGGTTTTCGCGGATGCGGTCATAGACCACGATGGTATCGTTCAGCGAATAGCCGATCAGCGTCAGGATCGCGGCGACGATGTTGAGGTCAAACTCCATCTGGGTCAGTGCGAACAGCCCCATCGTCAGCGTCACGTCGTGCAGCAGGCTGAGCAGCGCGCCCACCCCGAACTGCCATTCGAACCGCACCCAGATATAGACCGAAATCGCCAGCATCGCCGCAAACAGCGCCTGCATCCCGGTCTTGAACAATTCGCCCGATACCTTGCCGGACACCGAATCCACCCCGTCGATCCGGGCATCGGGATGCTCGGCCTTGATCGTGGCGGTGATCTTGCGGGCCATCGCATCGGCCAGGCTGGCGTCGGCTTCCGACCCTTCGGGCAGCTTCATGCGCACCGAAATCTCGTTCGGCTTGCCGAATTGCTGGATGATCGGCTCACCATAGCCAAGCTCACCCACTTGCGTGCGCAACTCGGCCACGGGGGCCTCGGCGCTCTGGGTAAAGGTCACGCGGATCATCTGGCCGCCGACGAAATCGACCCCCAGGTTCAGGCCCTTGGTGAACACCAGGAAGATCGAAGCCGCCATCAGCAGCGCGCTCATCGCGTAGAACGCGTTGCTGAGCCGCAGGAACTTGATGTTGGTGTTGTCCGGGACAAGCTTGAGCAGTTTCATGGGCCGGTTCCCTTACAGCACGATATCGTTGGGACGGGTGCGGCGCAGCCAGCCCGACACCCACAGGCGGGTCATGGTCACGGCGGTGAACACCGAGGTCACGATCCCGATCATCAGCACCACGGCAAAGCCGCGCACCGGGCCAGAGCCGAACAGGAACATCAGCACTGCCGCGATGACGTTGGTGATGTTCGCGTCAAAGATCGCGCGGCTGGCTTCGGTATAACCCATCTCGACCGCCTGGATCACCCGGCGGCCGCGCGCGCGTTCCTCGCGGATGCGCTCGTTGATCAGCACGTTGGCGTCCACTGCCGCACCGATGGTCAGCACGAACCCGGCGATCCCCGGCAGGGTCAGCGTGGTGTTCATGATCGCCATCACGCCCAGGATCATCAGCACGTTCAGCACCAGCGCCGAATTGGCGTAGATGCCAAAGCGGCCATAAGTCGCCATCATGAACAGCACCAGCAGGCCAGTGCCGACGCCGAACGCGATCATGCCCTTTTCGATGGAGTCCGCGCCAAGGTCCGGTCCAACCGAGCGTTCCTCGACCACCTTGAGGTCCACCGGCAGCGCGCCGGAGCGCAGCGAAATCGCCAGCTGGTTCGCGCTTTCCACCGTGAAGCTGCCGGAAATGCGGGCCGTGCCGCCCAGGATCGGTTCCTCGATCACCGGCGCAGACAGCACCTTGCCATCCAGGATGATGGCGAACGGCTTGCGCACGTTCTCGGTCGTCAGCTTGGCGAACTTGGCGCCGCCCTGCTGGTCGAACGTGATGTTCACGACCGCCGCATTGGTCTGGCTGTCAGTGCTCTGCTGCGCGTTGGCGAGCTGATCGCCCTTGATCCCGCCCAGCCGCTTCACCGCCAGCGCGGGAACGCCACCGCAGGCCCCGGCATCGAGACACGGCACGATTTCGCTGCCCGGAGGGGCGATGCCCTGCGCCACGTCGGCCGGAATGGCCGAGCCATCGACCAGCTTGAACTCCAGCTTGGCGGTCTGGCCCAGCAGGTTCTTCAGCGCGGCGGGATCCTTCAGGCCCGGCACCTGCACCACGATGCGGTCCGCGCCCTGGCGGATGATCGTCGGCTCGCGCGTGCCGAGCGCGTCGATGCGCTTGCGCACCACTTCGGTCGCGGTGTCCATCGCCTGGCTGATCGCCAGGTCGATCCCGGCCTTGGTCGGGGTCATGACGATGCGGTTGCCATCCAGCACCGCCAGGTCCCAGTCGCGCTGCCCGGTCAGCTGCGCGCCGCTGGTCAGCGTCTGGAGCTGTTCGCGCGCGGCATCGACCTGGGCCGGATCGGCGACCATGAACGACACCCGGCCATCCTTGGACGAAATATCGCCGATGCGGATCTGCGGATCGGCCTGGCGCAGCCGGGCGCGGACGTCTTCCTCCATGCTTTCCAGGCGCTGGCGGCGGACCTGTTCGGGGTTCGCTTCCAGCAGGATGTGACTACCCCCGGCAAGGTCCAGCCCCAGGTTGATCCGGGGCGCGGGCAAGGCTGCCGGCCAGGACAGCCCGGCCACCGCAAAGATCGACGGCAGCGCGGCCAGCGACAGCACCAGTGCCAGCGACCAGAGCCAAAGCTGTTTCCAGCGGGGAAAATCAAGCATCGACAGCGCCTTGCTTCATCAGGAGTAGGAGGGACGAACCAGCCGCGCGGCGGTTCAGTCGTTGGCCGGAGCCGCGCCTGCGGGCGGGATCACATCGGCGATGGTGGACTTCACCGCCTTGACGCGCACGTTGGGGCCCAGTTCGAGCTCGGCATAATGCTCGTCCACCTTGACCACCTTGCCGATCAGGCCGCCGCCGGTCAGCACCTGGTCACCCTTCTTGATGCTGGCGATCTTGGCGGCCTGTTCCTTCTGGCGCTTCATCTGCGGGCGCAGGATCAGGAACCAGAACACCGCGACCATCGCGACCAGCGGGAGGAACTGCACCCAGGCCGGCGGAGCATCGGCGGCAGCGGCGGCGAGCATGTTGAGGATGTGGCTGTTCATGGACAGTCTTGCCTTCTTGCGTAATGCGTTGATCCGGCAAATGCCGGACAGAATTGCGCGCGCCTAGCAGCTAAGCCGCGCCTTCGCAACGCGCCGCCCCCCGGAACGCAGTGGTTAAGTCACCGCTAAGTGGGGCCTCTCCCCCGCGCTTCAACCCCGCAAGGCGAAAAGCGCATTAAGGTGCGCTGCGCCCTTGCCATCCCCGCCCGTCCTGCATATAGGCCGCCTCCACGGTCGGGACGTAGCGCAGCCTGGTAGCGCATCACACTGGGGGTGTGGGGGTCGGAGGTTCGAATCCTCTCGTCCCGACCAAGATTTTCCAGACATCACGGAAATTCACAGCGGGCGGCGAAAGCTGCCCGTTTTGCCGTGGGCGCAAGAAAATGGCGCCCCGGTTTCCCGGAGCGCCTGTTCCTTGCCAGCAACCCTGCGAGCGGGAGCGCACCGCCCCCGCCCGCTGGTGCGGGTTATTCCAGTTCCAGAATGATCGCGTCCACAGCCAGGCTGTCGCCGGCCTTGGCGTTGACCTTCTTCACCGTGGCGCTCTTTTCGGCGCGGAGGATGTTTTCCATCTTCATCGCTTCAACCACGGCCAGCGGCTGGCCGGCTTCGACCTTGTCGCCTTCGGCCACGTGCAGCGCCACCAGCAGGCCCGGCATCGGGCAGATCAGGAACTTCGAAAGATCCGGCGGGACCTTTTCGATCATGTGCCGGGTCAGATGCGCGATGCGCGAGGGCAGGATCTGGACGTTGTGGATCGCCCCGCGCGTGGTCATGCGCAGGCCGGAGCGGGTCGGCTCCACCTTCACGCCATAAACGGTGTCGTCCACTTCGGCCTGCACCAACCGGTCGCCGGGGGTGTATTCCAGCGCGAGGTCGATGACTTCGCCGTTGACGGTCACGTCCTCGTCCAGCGCAACCTCGAACGACTGATCGCCGATCGTCACCGTCCAGTCATAGGGCGGCTCCAGCGCGCCATCCAGCTGTCCGCTGATCTGGCGGGCGCGGTCGGCGCGGGCGGTGGCGATGAACCCGGCGATGGCTGCCAGGTGCGTCTTGACCGCGTCCGAGGCAGCCGCGCCGGTGAACCCTTCCGGGTATTCCTCGGCAATGAAGCCCGTCGTCAGCTCGCCCGAGCGGAAGCGCGGGTGCTGCATGATCGCGGAGACGAAATCGATGTTGTGGCCCAGCCCCTCGATCTCGAACGCATCGAGCGCGGCGATCTGGAGGTCGGCGGCTTCGTCGCGGGTTTCGCCCCAGGTGATCAGCTTGGCGATCATCGGGTCGTAGAACATCGACACTTCGCCGCCTTCATAGACGCCGTCGTCCACCCGCACGCCGTCCACGCCGCGCCGTCCGTTGGCGCTGCCGTCATCGGTCCAGCCTTCCACCGGGGGATTGTAGCGCACCAGGCGCCCGGTCGAGGGCAGGAACCCGCGATAGGGATCTTCGGCATAGACGCGGTTTTCAATCGCCCAGCCCTCGATCTTCACATCATCCTGCGTGAAGGCCAGCTTTTCCCCGGCGGCCACGCGGATCATCTGTTCGACCAGGTCGATCCCGGTGATGCATTCGGTGACGGGGTGTTCCACCTGCAGGCGGGTGTTCATTTCGAGGAAGTAGAAGCTCTCCCCGCTGGGATCCGCGCCCGACACGATCAGTTCCACCGTGCCCGCGCTGTAATAGCCCACCGCACGGGCCAGCGCGACGCACTGTTCGCCCATGGCCTTGCGCATCTTGGGCGTGACGAACGGCGACGGCGCTTCTTCCACCACCTTCTGGTGGCGGCGCTGGATCGAGCATTCGCGCTCGTTCAGGTAGAGGATGTTGCCGTGCTGGTCGCCCAGGATCTGGATTTCGATGTGGCGCGGGTTGAGGATGAACTTTTCAATGAACACGCGGTCGTCGCCAAACGAGTTCAGCCCTTCGCGCTTCACCGCTTCAAAGCCTTCGCGCACGTCCTGTTCGGTGTAAGCCAGGCGCATGCCCTTGCCGCCGCCGCCGGCCGAAGCCTTCATCATCACCGGATAGCCGATCTCGTTCGAGATGCGCACCGCGTGCTCGGTATCCTCGATCTCGCCCACGAAGCCGGGGACGACGTTCACGCCCGCGGCCTTGGCCAGTTTCTTGGATTCGATCTTGTCACCCATCGCGGCAATCGCGCCCACCGGCGGCCCGATGAAGGCGATGCCCTCGGCGGCGAGCTGCTCGGCAAAGCTGGTGCGTTCCGACAGGAAGCCATAGCCCGGATGGACCGCTTCCGCCCCGGTCGCCTTGCACGCGGCGATGATCTTGTCCGCGATCAGGTAGGACTGCGCGGCGGGCGACGGGCCGATGTGCACGGCCTCGTCCGCCATAGCCACGAACGGCGCGCGGGCATCGGCGTCGGAATAGACGGCCACCGTCTGGATACCCATGCGGCGGGCGGTCTTGATCACCCGGCAAGCAATTTCGCCACGGTTGGCGATGAGGATTTTCTTGAACAACCGCGTTACTCCAAATCAGTCGCCGTGCATGAAAAAGCCAGCGTCAAACATCCAAACAGACAGTGCTATGATTGCGGACAGTCCGAAAAGGATAGCCTTGCGGCTCACCGATCGAACTCCTCCTCATCGTCACCCCGGGCTTGACCCGGGGTCCAACCATCCGCCCGCACCAACTGTGCAGGGCGAGACATGGATGCTGAAACAAGTTCAGCATGACGGGTGTGGGGGGCAGTCAAAGTGTCAACCCTCCAGCGGCGGCATGTTGTGGCCCAGCAGGCGGAGCATGTCCGCCGCGCATTCGACAACGTTGCTGCCCGGACCATAGATCCCCTGCACCCCGGCTTCGCGCAGGAAGTCATAGTCCTGCGGCGGGATCACGCCGCCCGCGACGACCTTGATGTCGGCGCGGCCAGCGGCTTTCAGGTGGCCGATGAGTTCGGGGATCAGGGTCTTGTGCCCGGCCGCGAGCGAGGAGGCGCCCACCGCGTCGACATCGGCTTCCAGCGCCAGCTGCGCGGCTTCTTCCGGGGTCTGGAACAGCGGACCGCTGGTCACGTCAAAGCCCATGTCGGAGAACGCGCTGGCGATCACGTTCGCGCCGCGATCGTGGCCGTCCTGGCCCATCTTGGCGACCAGCATCCGGGGCTTGCGGCCCAGGCGGCGGGTCACGGCTTCGACGCCGTCGATCACCTGGTTATAGCGCGCGTCCTCGGCATAGGCGGCGCCGTAGATGCCCTTGACCGGGGTCGGCACAGTGCCGAAACGGCCGAACACCGCTTCCATCGCGTCGGAGATTTCGCCCAGCGTCGCCCGTTCACGCGCGGCATCGACCGCCAGCGCCAGCAGGTTGCCGCCCGACTTCGCCCCTTCGGTCAGCGCGGCCAGCGCGGCGCGGCACTTTGCCTCGTCGCGGGTTTCGCGCACGCGCTTCAGGCGAGCGATCTGCCCTTCGCGCACGGCGTGGTTGTCCACTTCCAGCGTTTCCAGCTGGTCTTCGGATGCGAGGCGGTACTTGTTGACGCCAACGATCACGTCCTCGCCCCGGTCAACGCGGGCCTGGCGGGCGGCGGCGGCTTCCTCGATCATCGCCTTGGGCCAGCCCGCGGCAACCGCCTTGGCCATGCCGCCTTCGGCATCGACGCGCTCGATGATTTCCCACGCCTTGTCGACCAGTTCCTGGGTCAGCGCCTCGATGTAGTACGACCCGCCCAGCGGATCGACCACGTTGCACATGCCCGTTTCTTCCTGGATCACGATCTGGGTGTTGCGGGCGATGCGGGCCGAGAAATCGGTCGGCAGCGCGATCGCTTCGTCCAGCGCGTTGGTGTGGAGCGACTGGGTGCCGCCCAGCATCGCGGCCATCGCCTCGATCGTGGTGCGGATCACGTTGTTGTAGGGGTCCTGCTCCTGCAGGCTGACGCCGCTGGTCTGGCAGTGGGTGCGCAACATCTTGCTGCGTTCGTCCTTAGCGCCCAGGTTCGTCATCACCCGGTGCCACAGCACGCGCGCGGCGCGCAGCTTGGCGACTTCCATGAAGAAGTTCATGCCGATGGCGAAGAAGAAGCTCAGCCGGCCCGCGAACTTGTCGATGTCCAGCCCGCTGGCGACACCGTATTTCACGTATTCCATGCCGTCGGCGATGGTGAAGGCCAGTTCCTGCACCTGCGTCGCCCCGGCTTCCTGCATGTGATAGCCGGAAATCGAGATCGAGTTGAACTTCGGCATCTTCGCGCTGGTGTAGGCGAAGATGTCCGAAATGATCCGCATGCTGGGCTCAGGCGGATAGATGTAGGTGTTGCGGACCATGAACTCCTTGAGGATGTCGTTCTGGATGGTCCCGTCGAGCTGCTCGGTCGGAACGCCCTGCTCCTCGCCCGCGACGATGAAGAACGCCAGGATCGGGATCACCGCGCCGTTCATGGTCATGGAGACGGACATCTTGTCGAGCGGGATGCCGTCGAACAGGATCTTCATGTCCTCGACGCTGTCGATGGCGACGCCCGCCTTGCCAACGTCGCCCACCACGCGCGGGTGATCGCTGTCATAGCCGCGGTGGGTGGCGAGGTCGAACGCCACTGACAGGCCCTTCTGCCCCGCCGCCAGATTGCGGCGATAGAACGCGTTCGATTCCTCTGCGGTCGAGAAGCCCGCATACTGGCGGATCGTCCACGGACGGCCCGCATACATCGATGCGCGCACGCCGCGCGTGAACGGCGCGAAGCCCGGCAGGCCGGGATCGGCCTTCACGTCATCCGCCGTGTAGAGCGGCTTTACCGCGATGCCTTCGGGGGTATTCCAGGTCAGGTCCTTGCCCTTGACCTCTTTTGCCGCCGCGGCCTGCCAGTCTTCGATCTTTGCCATTTTTCACCTCATTGCCTCTCCCCCACCGGGGAGAGGGACTGTCATTACTTGCCCTGGAAGTTGGGCTTGCGCTTTTGCAGGAACGAAAGCCCGCCCTCGGCCGCATCCGCGCTCGACCCGGCGATGCGCTGGCCTTCGGCTTCGGCCAGCAGCGTGTCGGACAGGCTGTTTTCAAGGGCGATCAGGATGTTCTTGCGCATGGTCGCATAGGACAGGGTCGGGCCGGTCGCGAGACGGGCGGCCAGCGCGGCCGTTTCGGCCTCCAGCTCGGCATCCTCGACGCTCTTGTAGATCATGCCCCAGGCTTCGGCCTGATCCGCACCGATCTTTTCGCCCAGCATCATCATGCGGGTCGCGCGCGCCTTGCCGACCAGGCGCGGCAGGATCCACGTGGACCCGCCATCCGGCACCAGCCCGATGTTGACGAACGCCTGGAGGAAGTAGCCGGCCTTGCCCGCCAGCACGAAGTCCCCCACCAGCGCGATCGAGCAGCCAACGCCCGCCGCCGCACCGTTCACCGCGGTGATGATCGGCATGTTGAGCCGCGCCAGCTTCATGATCATCGGGTTGTACTTCTGGGTGAGCGCGATGTAGCTGCCCTGCCCGCCAGTAACGGGACGATCGCCGCGCGCCTGCAGGTCCGCGCCCGAACAGAACGCCCGGCCCGCGCCCTTGATCACCAGAACGCGCGCATCGTCCAGCCGGTCCAGCGCGTCGGAAATGTCATCCGCCATGTCCAGCGAGCAGGCGTTGAGCCGGTCCGGACGGTTGAGCGTGATCGTGGCGATCTGGTCGGCAACGTCCAGCGTGATCGTTTCGTAGGTCATTCGCGGTCCTCTCTCCAACGGGCGCTCAATGCGCCTCTTTCGGCGTTTCCATGATTTCGGTCAGCACACCCTGCATGTCGCGCGGGTGTACGAAGAAGATCAGCGTGCCATGCGCGCCGATCCGGGGTTCGCCCAGCACGCGCTTGCCCATCGCCTCGAACTCGGCCTTGGCGGCATGGATGTCGGGCACTTCGTAGCACATGTGATGCTGCCCGCCCGCCGGGTTCTTCTCCAGGAAGTTGGCGATGGAAGTGTTGCCGGGCAGCGGCTCGATCAGCTCGATCTGCGTGCCGTTCAGCGCGCCATCCGCGCCGGGGGTGTCGACAAAGCACACCTTCACGCCCTGATCGGGCAGGTCGAACGGCTCATGGATCTTCGTCGCGCCCATGACGTCGCGGTAGAACAAGATTGCGTCCGCGATCGAGGGCGTTGCCACGCCGATGTGGTTGAGGCGGCCTAGTTTCATAGCAAGCTGCTCCAAATCACGTAGGAAAGCGCCATAGCCAACATGGAGCCGAGAAAGTTCAGCGAAATTACCAGACCAAACATCGTTTCACCGCGCTGATATTCGTCGTCGAGGAAGAGTTTAACTGGGATCGAAGCCCGACCGTTTCGAAGCCCCCTAACCCCGTGCCAAGCGAACAAAGCCGAGGCCGCGACAGTCAGAAAAATTCCCCACCAAGCCATGTGCTAGCAACCTCACAGCGGAATATTGTCGTGCTTCTTCCACGGATTCTCGAGGCTCTTGGTCCTGAGCTTCCGCAGCCCCAGCGCGATCCGCCGCCGGGTCGAGTGCGGGTGGATCACCTCGTCGATAAAGCCCTTGCTCGCCGCCACGAACGGGTTGGCGAAGCGGTCTTCGTATTCCTTGGTGCGTTCCGCGATCTTGTCGGGGTCGCCGATGTCGGAGCGGAAGATGATCTCCACCGCGCCCTTCGCGCCCATCACCGCGATCTCGGCCGTCGGCCAGGCGTAGTTGAGGTCGCCGCGCAAGTGCTTGGAGGCCATCACGTCATACGCGCCGCCATAGGCCTTGCGGGTGATGACGGTGATCTTCGGCACGGTGCATTCGGCATAGGCGAACAGCAGCTTCGCGCCGTGCTTGATGATCCCGCCCATTTCCTGCGCGGTGCCGGGCAGGAAGCCGGGCACGTCGACGAAGGTCAGGATCGGGATGTTGAACGCATCGCAGAACCGCACGAACCGCGCGGCCTTCTTCGACGAGTTGATGTCGAGCACGCCCGCCAGCACCATCGGCTGGTTGGCGACCACGCCCACCGTCTTGCCCTCGATCCGCCCGAACCCGCAGATGATGTTCGCGGCGTGGCCCGGCTGGATTTCAAAGAAATCGCCCTCGTCCAGCACCTTCCTGACGACTTCGTGCATGTCGTAGGGCTGGTTGGCATTGGCCGGGATCAGCGTGTCGAGGCTGTCTTCCAGACGGTCCCACGGGTCTTCGGTCGGCCGCTCCGGCACTTCCTCGCGGTTGTTGAGCGGCAGGAAATCGAAGAAGTCGCGCGCCGTCAGCAGCGCCTCGATATCGTTTTCCAGCGCGAGGTCGGCCACCGAGGTCTTGGTGCTGTGCGTGATCGCGCCGCCCAGTTCCTCCTGCGTGACCACTTCGTTCGTCACCGTCTTGACCACGTCCGGACCGGTTACGAACATGTAGGAGCTGTCCTTCACCATGAAGATGAAGTCGGTCATCGCGGGGGAATAGACCGCCCCGCCCGCGCACGGCCCCATGATGAGGCTGAGCTGCGGCACCACGCCGCTGGCCAGCACGTTGCGCTGGAAAATCTCGGCATAGCCGCCCAGCGACGCCACGCCTTCCTGGATGCGCGCACCGCCGGAATCGTTGAGGCCGATGACCGGCGCGCCAACCTTCATGGCGTTGTCCATCACCTTGCAGATCTTCATCGCGTGGCGTTCCGACACGGCGCCGCCGAACACGGTGAAGTCCTGCGCGAAGACATAGACCAGACGGCCGTTGATCGTGCCACTGCCGGTAACCACCCCGTCACCCGGGATAACCTGATCGGGCATGCCGAAGTCGACACAGTTATGCTCGACATACATGTCCATCTCTTCGAAGCTGCCTTCGTCGAGCAGGATTTCCAGCCGCTCGCGCGCGGTCAGCTTGCCCTTGGCGTGCTGGGCATCGATGCGCTTCTGCCCACCACCCATGCGGGCGGCAGCGCGGCGCTTTTCCATTTCGGCGATATTTGCGGACATGATCTTCCCCGTCCCGGTAAACTGCAAGCCTTCCCTCTGCGCGCCGGGCCACGCAAAGTCCAATGTGAATTTGCGAAGTTGCGAAGTGCCAGTTTGCAAAGTACGGGTGCAGCCATGTCACGCCGCATCTTCGCCGGAACCCAGCTGCGCGCGATCCGCGCCGAACGGTCGCTCAAGCAGGCGGAGCTGGCCGCGCGGCTGGGGATCAGCACGTCCTATCTCTCGCAACTGGAAAACGACGATCGCCCGCTGACCCCGGCGCTGGTCGAACGGCTGAGCCAGTCCTTCCCGCTCGACTGGCGCGAGATTGGCGCGGGCGATACCGAAACCCGGCTGGCCGCGCTGCGCGAAGCCAACGCCGACCCGCTATTCGCGGAGCCGATGGACGCCGCGCAGCTGGCCCGCTTTGCCGAACAGCAACCCGTGCTGGCCGAACGCTTCATCGCGCTGCACGAAGCCTATCGCCGCACCGGCCAGCGCCTGCAGATGGTGGACGAGGCGATGTCCTCCGAAACCGGCGGGATCGCCCGCCTGCCGTGGGAGGAAGTGCGCGACTGGTTTCACTTTGCGAACAACTATGTCGACAGCCTGGACCGCGCGGCGGAAACGCTGGCGACCACGCTGTCCGGCGGCCGCTCGCTCACCCCCGATACCACCGCGCTGGAAGCGCACTTGCGCGATGCGCTGTCCGTCTCGCTGGTCTATGAATACAACCACGGCCTGCGCAGTTTCGACGCGGAAATGGGCCACCTGACCATCGACCCCGGCCAGCCTGCCGAAAGCCGCCGCTTTCAGCTCGCCCATCAGCTCGCCGCGCTGGCCCTGAAGGACGAGATTTCGGCCGTGATCGAAGGCGCGCGGCTGAACAGCGCGGCCTCGCGCCAGCTCCTGTTCGTGGGCCTGTGCAACTATGCCGCCGGGGCACTGCTGATGCCCTATCGCCGGTTCCGGACCGAGGCGCGCAGCGTGCGCCATGACATCGACCGGCTGGCGCAAAGCTTCGGCACCAGCTTCGAACAGGCCTGCCACCGCCTGTCCACCTTGCAGCGCGAGGACGCGCGCGGCGTGCCGTTCTTCTTTTGCCGGGTCGACATGGCCGGGAACATCACCAAGCGCCACTCCGCCACCCGCCTGCAATTCGCGCGGTTCGGCGGGGCCTGCCCGCTGTGGATCGTGCATGAAGCCGTGGCGATCCCCGACCGCATCCTGGTGCAACTGGCCGAAACGCCGGACGGGGTGCGCTATGTCTCGATGGCCAAGGGGCTGGTGAAGCCCTCCGGCTCCTACGAACGCGCCCCGCGCCGCTATGCCGTGGCGCTGGGGTGCGAGGCGGAGCACGCCAGCGAATTCGTCTATGCCGACGGGCTGGACCTCGCCTCCCCCCGCGCGGCCACCCGCATCGGCATATCCTGCCGCATCTGCCCCCGCCCGGACTGCGACCAGCGCGCCTTCCCACCCAGCGACCGGGCGATCACGGTCGATCCGGACAGCCGGGGCGTGGTGCCGTACCGGCTGGTGTGAACAACAACCCGACGTCACCCCGGATCAAGTCCGAGGTGACGGGAGAGGGTTCAGCGCATCAGCACCAGTTCTTCCGCCATCGACGGGTGCAGCGCGATGGTGTCGTCGAACTGGGCCTTCGTCAGCCCGGCCTTCACCGCAATCGCGGCGGCTTGCAGGATTTCGGGCGCATCGGGGCCGATCATGTGGATGCCGACAACCTTGTCGGTGCCAGCGTCCACCACCAGCTTGTAGAAGCCCCGCTCCGCCTGGGTCGCAAACATGTTCTGCATCGGGCGGAAGTCCGAGGTGTAGACCCTGACCTCGCCCAGCTGCGCGCGGGCATCGGCTTCGGTCAGGCCGACCGAGGCAATCGGCGGCTGCGAGAACACCGCGCTGGGGATCGCGTCGTAATGGGTGGAGCGCGGCTTGCCGCCGAATACGGTATCGGCAAAGGCGTGGCCTTCGCGGATCGCAATCGGGGTCAGCTGCACCCGGTCGGTCACGTCGCCCACGGCATAGATGCTGTCGCACGCGGTCTTGCTGAAGGCATCGACCGGGATTTCGCCGCCCTGGCCCAGCGTGATGCCGGCGTTTTCCAGCCCAAGCCCGTCGGTCTTGGGGCGGCGGCCGGTGGCGACCAGCACGACGTCGGCCGGGATCGGATCACCCTCACCCGCATGGACCAGCAGCGAACCATCGGCCAGCTTCTCCACTTCGCGGATCGGGCGGTTGAAGCCGAACTTGATGCCGCGCGCTTCCATGATGGGTTGCAGCCGCGCCGTCAGGTCGTGGTCATAGCCGCGCAGGATCACGTCGCTGCGGTTGACCACCGTCACATCGCTGCCCAGCGCGTTGAATATCCCGGCGAATTCCATCGCGATATAGCCCGCGCCCTGGATCACGACGCGCTTCGGCAATTCAGGCAGGTGGAACACCTCGTTCGAGGTGATGCAATGCTCCGCCCCGACAATCTCCGGCATGACCGGCCATGCGCCGACCGCGATCAGGATGAACTTCGCGGAAATCTCGCGGCCCGATGCCAACCGCACGGTGTTCGGCCCCACCACTACGGCGCGCTCGGCAAAATGCTCGACGTTGTTGTTATTGAGCGTGGAGGTATAGGCCCGCTCCAGCCGGTCAACGTCGCTCGCCACGAAATCGCGCAAGGTCGCCCAGTCGAACGTCGCGCCCTCGATGGTCCAGCCATATTGCGCCGCATCGTGCAGCGAATGGGCAAAGTGCGAGCCATAGACCAGCAGCTTCTTGGGCACGCAGCCCCGGATCACGCAGGTGCCGCCGACCCGGAACTCCTCCGCCACGGCGACCCGCGCGCCATGCGACGCGGCAATCCGGCTGGCGCGCACGCCGCCCGAACCGGCGCCAATCACGAACAGGTCATAGTCGAACTCAGCCATCATGTGCTCCCTGGTGTGGGCGCGATATGGGGCGGCCAAGCCGGATTCGCCAAACGGTTTTGCTGGTCAGTGTGATAGGCGATCTTGCCCTACTTGATCCCGGCTTCGGCCAGCAGCGCCTCGGTGCTGGGATCGAACGTGGTGCTGCCGGCCTCGATCGCCTTGGCGATTTCCTTGCCCAGTTCCACGCCGAACTGGTCGAAGCTGTTCACTTCCAGCAGCACCCCGTTCGCGAAAGTGCGGTGTTCGTGGAACGCGATCAGCGCGCCCAGCGTGCCGGGGGTCAGGTCGTCACACAGGATCGTGGCCGAGGGGCGGTCCCCCGGATAGGCCCGCGCGGGGTCCTTGGCGTCCTTGCCCGCCATCAGCGCCGCGCCTTGGGCAAAGCAGTTGGCCAGCAGGTTGCGGTGATGCGCCGGGTCCAGCGCGTCGCCCGGCGCGATGCTGGCGATGAAGTCGACCGGGACCAGATTGGTGCCCTGATGCAGCAGCTGGAACACCGCGTGCTGCGCGTCCGTCCCCACCCCGCCCCAGGTGATCGGCGCGGTCGGACCATCGACGGGCGAACCATCGGCTTTCACCGATTTGCCGTTCGATTCCATTTCCAGCTGCTGCAGGTAATCCGGGAACAGGCCCAGCCGCTCGTCATAGGCAAATACCGCGCGGGTCTGGCAGCCCTTCAGGCGGGTGTAGAACTGGTCGGCAAAGGCCGCGCGGAGCGGCAGGTTGGCCGCGCCGTCGGTTTCCAGGAAGTGCTGGTCCATCGCCGCCGCACCGTCCAGAAACTCGGCAAATTCATCCCAGCCCAGCGCCAGCGCGACCGGAAAGCCGATCGACGACCAGAGCGAATAGCGCCCGCCGACGCTTTCCGGGAACGGCAGGACGCGGGTTTCATCGACGCCCCATTCGACCGCCTTGTCGGGATAGGCGGTCAGCGCCACGACGCGCCCATAGGGATCGTCGACGCCATTTTCGCCCAGCCAGGCCAGCGCGCTGGCGGCGTTGGTCATCGTCTCGATCGTGGTGAAGGTCTTGGAAGCAACCGCAATCAGCGTGGTGGCCGGATCGCACCGGGCAAACGCGGCTTCCAGCGCGCAGCCATCGATGTTGGAAACGACATGGACGTCCACCACCGCCCCGTCACGGGCCAGCGCGTCAATCGCCAGCGCCGGGCCAAGCGCGCTGCCGCCGATGCCGATGTGGATGAGGTGCTTCACTTCGCCCAGCGCGCCGCCGTGGATCGCCTGGACCAGGCTGCGCATCCGGGCGTGGAGCGCGCCCGCTTCCTCGACGCTGGTGTCGCGGCCGACGCCGCGCAGCGCGGTGTGTTCGACCGCGCGGCCCTCGGTCACGTTGATGGCCTCACCCGCGAACATCGCACCGCGCTTCGTCTTGAAGCGCACTGCCTCGGCCAGTTCCTCGAACGCGGCCAGATGCGCGCCATCAAGGTGCGTCTTGGACCAGTCGAACCGGATCGCACCGCCCGGCAGGTCCAGCCGTGCGGAGAGCAGGTCCAGCCGCGCCGGATCCGCGAACAGCGTCTGCAGGGTCGGCTTTGCCAGGGATTCCAGCTTTGCCCATGCTGCCTTGACCGCTTCGCTCATCTCATTCGCTCCTGTTGCACCTGCGAAGGCGCTATGCCCGCACAGCCGCCGCGCGCCAAGGCCAGAAATCGTATGCGGAACCGGACATTGCACCGAAGCTGACTTATTCCTATAACACACCCTTAAGACTTGCCCCCCTTAAGACTTGACTGGCGAGACGCGGCCCAACATGGACACTGTGATGCAAGACACCTCCCCCGCCCCCGCTGCCCAGAAGCCGGAAAAGAAGGAAGACAGCTTTCCCGTCTTCCTGCTGAAGCTGGTCGTGCTTGTCGCGATCTTCCGCAGCTTCATCTTCTCGCCGTTCAACATTCCCAGCGAATCCATGCTGCCGCGGCTGCAGAACGGGGATTACCTGCTCGCGGCGAAGTGGCCCTATGGCTATTCGCGCCATTCGCTGCCGTTCAGCGTGGGGCTGCTGCCGGAAACGCGGGTCATGGCCTCCACGCCAGAGCGCGGGGACGTGGTGATCTTCAAGCAGCCGCCGCTGAATGACATCGACTACATCAAGCGCGTGATCGGCCTGCCGGGCGATACCGTGGAAATGAAGGCGGGCGTGCTCTACCTCAACGGCCAGCCGGTGCCCAAGGAACGGGTCGAAGACTTCGAGATCGCGGTCAGCCCGAACACGCGCTGCTATTCGGTGCAGTTCGCGGCCAAGCTGGCCGATGGCAGCGACGTCTGCCGCTATCCACAATACAAGGAAACCCTGCCCGGCGGTCGCAGCTACAACGTGCTGGACCTGGGCCCGCGCGCGCAGGACGATACGCCGCCGGTCGTGGTGCCGGAAGGCCACCTGTTCCTGATGGGCGACAACCGCGACAATTCCGAAGACAGCCGCTTCCCGGCCGAACCGCGCCGCGGCATCGGGCTGGTCCCGCAGGACAACCTGGTGGGCCGCGCCGCGATCATGATGTGGTCGACCGATGGCGGCGCGGAATGGATCAAGCCGTGGACCTGGTTCTCCGCCGCGCGCTGGAACCGGATCGGCGGCGGGTTCTGAGGCCGCCGTGCTGCACGCTGATACCCACGCGTTCCTGTGCCGGATCGCCGGGCGACCGCCCGTGGACGAGGCGCTGTGGCTGGAGGCGCTGACTCACGGCAGCACCGGCGCGGCGCGCGATTACCAGCGGCTGGAATTCCTGGGCGACCGGGTGCTGGGCATGGTCATCGCCGAATGGCTCTATGCGCTGGAAGGCGGCGCGGAAGGCCGCCTGTCGCAGCGGCTCAACGCGCTGGTCAGCCGCAGCACCTGCGCCAAGGTGGCGCGCGCGATCGACCTGGGGCCGCACATGCTGCTGGGCAAGCAGGCCCGCGACGACGGCGGGCAAGACAGCGACAATATCCTGGGCGACGTGATGGAAGCCCTGATCGGCGCCAGCTTCGTCACGCATGGCTTCGACGCCACGCGGGCAATGGTTCGCGAGCTGTGGGGCGATCTGGTCGCGGGCAAGACCGGCCAGAAAAAGCATCCCAAGTCCGCCCTGCAGGAATGGGCCGCCGGCAATCGTCGCAAGATGCCCGAATACCGCCTGATCGACCGCTCCGGCCCGGATCACGCGGCCAAGTTCACGGTCGCGGTGGGCGTCAAGGGCGTGGGCGAGGTCGAGGCGACCGGCTCCAGCAAGCAGGAAGCCGAAACCCTCGCCGCCGCCGCGTTCATGGAGCGGTTCGGCTAGTCCGGTTCCGCCCCCACAATCCCCGTCCCTCGTTTGACTCGCGCTTGGGCGCGGGAACCCGTAAAGCAACCTCATAATATCCGCCGCCGCGCTGATCGCGCGGGCGCATCACAACTGGAATACAAGCAATGACCCAACACTGCGGCCTCGTCGCCGTCCTCGGCGCCCCCAACGCGGGCAAGTCCACGCTGGTCAACGCGCTGGTCGGCCAGAAAGTCGCCATCGTCAGCGCCAAGGCGCAGACCACCCGCGCTCGGCTGATGGGGATTGCGCTGGAAGATGAAACGCAGATCATCCTCGCCGACACCCCCGGCCTGTTCGAACCGAAGCGGCGGCTGGACCGCGCGATGGTCAACGCCGCATGGGAAGGCGCGCAGGAGGCCGACGCGATCCTGCTGGTGGTCGATGGCCGCAAGAAGAAGCTGACCTATCTGGAACCGATCCTGGAGAGCCTGAAAGGCCGCCCGGAGCGCAAGATCCTGGTGCTCAACAAGGTCGACGAAACCCCCAAGGAACCGCTGCTGATCACCGCGCAGGCACTGGCCGCGCCCGATGAGGACGGCAACGCCGCGTTCGACGAGGTGTTTTTCATCTCCGCGCTGACCGGCGATGGCGTGCCGGAACTGAAGACCCGGCTGGCGCAGCTGATGCCCGAAGGCGCCTGGCACTACCCCGAGGACCAGGTGTCGGACGCCTCCGAACGCCTGCTGGCCTGCGAAATCACGCGCGAGCAGCTCTATCGCCAGCTGCATGACGAGCTGCCCTATGACAGCGCCGTGCGCCCGGAAAGCTACACCCATCGCAAGGATGGTTCGGTCGAGATCCACCAGCAGATCGTGATTGCCCGCGACAGCCAGAAAGGCATCGTGCTGGGCAAGGGCGGCTCCAAGCTGAAGTCCATTGGCGAGGCCGCGCGCAAGGAACTGACCGAGTTGCTGGGCGTGAAGGTGCACCTGTTCCTGCACGTGAAGGTCGAGGAGAACTGGGCCGACAGCAACAAGGAAATCTACGAGGAAATCGGGCTGGAATGGGTGCGCTAAAGGCCGCTCCGTTTCAAATCGGGAAAACTCGCCCGACATGGACTGAAGCCCGGTTGTCTTTCCGGTAAAAGTATTATTAACCGCTCGCCTTACTTTCTTGAACAGGGCGGGAACGGGCGTTGATTGAGAGTGGTTCGCTGACGCCGGGCATCGATCCCGCCCGGATCGGCCTCCCCGAGCATACCGCCGTGCGCTATGAACGGCCCGCTCCCGCACTGGAGCGGATGATCGCCGATTACCACATGTTCGATTCCGAGGAATTCGCGGTCAATCGGGCGATCGAATGGATGCTGCCGAATGCCCCGTCGGTCCGGGTCATCCTGGCCGAACGGCCGATCCGCCTGCGGCTGGCCGGGCGCTATTACGATCCCCTGCCCACCGCCTGCTTCTTCGGCCCGACATCGCAAGCCATGGAGATCGAGGTCAGCGGCGGGTTGACCATCGGCGCCACCCTCACCCCGATCGGCATGGCCCGCCTGCTGCAGATCAGCGCGGCGGAACTGCGCGACAACATCTTTCCGCTGGAACACGTGATGCCGCGCGACGCGGTCGCGGGACTGGTGGAGAGCCTGCGCGATCATGACCGGGGCCGACGGGTCAAGGCGATCCTCGACGCCTTCTTCCTGCCCCGGATGGAACGCCCGCACCGCGACGAGCCGGACCTGGCCCGGATCATGGCCGCCTTGCAGGATGACAGCGTCACCAGCCTCACCGACATTGCCCGGCAGATCGGCATCCCCGGACATCGCCTGCTGCGGCTGTGCCAGCGGCACTTCGGCTTTCCGCCCAAGACCCTGCTGATGCGCGCGCGGCTGCTGCGCTCCATCCTCGCGCTCAAGCTGAGCGGCGGCAGCCAGACCGGCTACAGCGCGATCGACCCGGCCTATTTCGACGATTCCCACTTCGTGCGCGATGCCCGCCGGTTCCTGGGCATGACCCCCCGCCAGTTCCTGCAACTGGAAACCCCCTACCTCAACGCCTCCATGCGCGCCCGCGCGATGGTCTTCGGCGTCAACGTCGCGGCCCTCCAGCCGGCGGCATAGCAGGCCGTCAGGGTAACAGGGCGTCAGCGCAGCTTGGCGATGCCGATGCCGTCCTGCTTGGCCCGGTCCTTGGTCGATTCCTCACTGCGGTTCAGCGCCTTGGCGATTTCCTTCAGGCCCTTGCCCTTGGCAGCCAGCGTGCGCAGCTTGGCCACTTCATCGGCTTTCCAGGGCTGGCGGTGACGGGTGAAATTTTCGGCCATACCGGCGCGATAGCGCAGAAGTACCCCTCCGTCACGCCCTGCGGGCGCGCCACCTCCCCATTTGTGCCTGCGGCAAAAACGGGGAGGAGCATAGCCTGCCAACTCCTCCCCGTTATGCGAAGCCAAATGGGGAGGTGGCAGTCGCTCCAAGCGACTGACGGAGGGGCAATTTTCCTACATCGCCCCCGCCTGTTATGTTCGCTGCGGCTCTTTCAAACCGTCAATCCGCAGACCTCGACGCGAGGGTTCCGAAAAGGTTCCCCCGCGCCTGACTTTCATCAACTAAACCCCAAAATAGCCGCGAATCAGTCCTTTGCGGCCTTCTTTGCGGGGGCCTTCTTGGCGGCAGGGGCCTTCTTGGGTGCCGCAGCCTTCTTCTTCGGCGCGGCCTTCTTCTTGCCCTTGGCGGGGCCCTTGGCGGCGCGTTCGGTGATCAGCACCACGGCTTCTTCCGCCGTCAGCGTTTCCGGCTGCTTGTCGCGCGGCAGGGTGGCGTTGGTGGTCCCATCGGTGACGTAGGGGCCATAGCGCCCCGCCATCAGCTTCATCTCGCCGCCGCTTTCCGGGTGCGGGCCGAATGTCTTGAGCGGTTCCGCCGCCGCCCGTGCCCCGCGCCCGCCGCCAGCGGCTGCTTCGGCCAGCCGCACGACCGCCGCGTTCATGCCGGTGTCGAACACTTCGGCAGTGCTGCGCAGCTTCGCATACTTGCCATTGTGCGCCAGGTAGGGACCATAGCGACCAATGCTGGCGGTAATCGGTTCGCCCGTTTCCGGGTGGTTGCCGATGGTGCGCGGCAGGTCGATCAGCTTGACCGCCCAGTCGAGCGAGAGTTCGCCGATATCCTTGGGGATGTTGGCGCGCTTGGCTTCCTTGCCCTCGCCCATTTCAAGGTAGGGCCCGAACCGCCCGACCTTGCGGGTGATCGGCATGCCGGTTTCGGGATGGGTGCCCAGCTCGCCATCCTCGCCGCCATCGGCGCTGCCGCCGGGCTGCGCGAACTTGCGAGTGAACTTGCACTCCGGATAGTTCGAGCACGCCACGAACGCGCCGTAACGCCCGCCCCGCAGCGAAAGCCGTCCGGCCTCGCACTTGGGACACTTGCGCGGGTCCGTCCCGTCCTCGCGCGGGGGGAACAGGTAATCGGAAAGGAACTCGTCCAGCGCCTCGGTCACTTCGCTGGGCTTGCGCTCCATGACCTCGTCGGACTTGGGCTTGAAGTCCTTCCAGAAGGCCTCCAGCACGGCCTTCCACGCCGCCCGCCCGCCGGACACGTCATCCAGCTCGTCCTCCATTCCGGCGGTGAAGTCATAGGCGACATAGCGTTCGAAGAACCGTTCCAGAAACGCGGTCAGCAGACGGCCGGATTCCTCGGCGAAGAACCGGTTCTTCTCGGTCCGCACATAGTTGCGGTCCTTCAGTACCTGCAGCGTGGCCGCGTAGGTCGAAGGGCGGCCAATGCCCAGTTCTTCCAGCCGCTTGACCAGGCTGGCTTCGGAATAGCGCGGCGGCGGCTGGGTGAAATGCTGCGCAGCATCGACGCCCTTCTTCGCCGGAGTATCGCCCGAATTGAGCGCGGGCAGCATCGCGCCATCCTCGTCGTCCCCATCGCGCGACTGGTCGCGGCCCTCCTCGTAAACCGCGAGGAAACCGGGGAACTTCACGACCTGCCCGGTGGCGCGCAGCTCATGCTTGCCGGTACCGTCGCGCAGCGTAACGCTAGTGCGCTCGATGTTGGCGGAGGCCATCTGGCTGGCCATCGCCCGTTTGTAGATCAGGTCATAAAGCCGCGCCTCGTCGCCGCTGCCGTACTTGTCCTTGGCAAAGTCGGTCGGGCGGATCGCCTCGTGGGCTTCCTGCGCGTTCTTCGCCTTGGTTTCGTAGTGGCGCGGCTTTTCGGGCAGGTAGTGCCCGCTGTAGCGGTCCGAGATCGCCTTGCGCGCATCGGAAATCGCGCTGGGGTCCATCTGCACCCCGTCGGTCCGCATGTAGGTGATCGCACCCGCCTCATACAGGGTCTGGGCCACCCGCATGGTGTGGCTGGCGGAAAAGCCCAGCTTCCGCGCCGCTTCCTGTTGCAGCGTGGAGGTGGTGAACGGCGGATAGGGATTGCGCCGGGTCGGCTTCGTCTCGACCTCCTCGACTCGGAAGGTCGCCGCTTCCACCAGGGCCTTGGCGCGCAGCGCGATGCCTTCCTCGCCAAGGCTCAGTTTGTCGAGCTTCTCGCCCTCGAAGCGCACCAAGCGGGCGGGAAATTCGGTCCCGCCCTGCTCCAGCCGGGCAATGACCGACCAGTATTCCTGCGGGCGGAATGCCTCGATCTCGCGCTCGCGCTCGACGATCAGGCGCAGCGCGACCGACTGCACCCGGCCCGCGCTCTTGGCGCCGGGCAGCTTGCGCCACAGCACCGGGGACAGCGTGAAGCCGAACAGGTAGTCCAGCGCGCGGCGGGCAAGGTAGGCGTCGATCAGGTCCTGATCCAGTTCGCGCGGGCGGGTCATCGCCTCGGTCACGGTCTGCTTGGTGATCGCGTTGAAGGTGACGCGCTGGACGTCCTTGGGCAGCGCCTTGCGCTTGGCGAGCAGCTCGCGCACGTGCCACGAAATCGCCTCGCCCTCGCGGTCAGGGTCAGTCGCAAGGATCAGGCGGTCAGCGGTCTTGGCGGCATCGGTGATCGCCTTCACCTGCCGCTGCTTGTCGCCGTAGAGCTCCCAGTCCATCGCGAAGGCCTCGTCCGGGCGGACCGAGCCGTCCTTGGGCGGCAGGTCGCGGACATGGCCATAGCTGGCGAGAACCTTGTAGTCCTTGCCGAGATACTTCTCGATGGTCTTGGCCTTGGCGGGGGATTCTACGATGACAAGTTGCATGGCGGTAAAGCGAATTCCTCACGTGTATACGTACGCGCGAGGGTGGGAGGGTTCTGCCCCCAGCGTCAAGAGGGGCTGACGGGCGTCTTTCGCCACGCCAGCCAGAACCCCAGCCCCAGGGCCACATCGATGCCCGCGAACACCGCGACCGGAGCCACGACCGCCCCTTGCGCGAACAGCACCAGCGCGGGCAGGCCGAACACCAGCTTCTCGGCTACGGCGGACAGCATCAGCGCCCGGTAGCGGACCGGATCGCCGCCGATGATCCAGAATACGGCCTGGAACACCAGCGCCAGCCCGACAAAGCCCAGGAACACTTCCGCGCCCTGCTGCGGCAAGGGGGTAAGGTAGAGCGGGGTGAGCACGACCACGCCATAAATCGCGGCCCACCGGAACATCCGCGCCGGAAACTTGCTCATGCCCTTGCCCCCCTGTTGCCTTATCTTAGCCGTTGCCGAAATCCGGCGGAATAACGCAGCGCCCCTTATCCGGCTGACCGACCGTGCGGATCACCTCCTGCTCGGCCGGCTCGATCCGCCGACCGGACAGCTGGCTGTCGATCACCCGGCGGATCAGCGCGTCCAGCCGCGTGACCTGATAGCAGTCGATCGCGGGCGGCGCATGCGGGTTGCCGATGCCGCTGTCATCGGTGAGAAACGTATAGCGCGACTGGGTGGCCGCGGCCATCGCCCGCATCACGTATTCCGCCTTGTCCGCAACGCCGGACGCCGCAACGGGCACGATGTGGACACGGCTGGCGCGCAAGTGCTCCGCCGCCAGCCAGGTCTTGCCAAAGTTCCCGTCGTGCGGCGGCGCATCGGCGACCAGCAGCAGCGTCTTGGCCGCATCCGCCCGCCAGCTCTGCCCGGCAGCGCGGATCAGGGCCTGGTCCATCGCCTCGGGATAGTCCCCGCCCCCGTTGGCCGACTGCTGCTTCAGCGCGGCCTGCCCGGCGGCAATATCGGCGGACAGCGGCACGGTGCTGGTGACGTAATCGTCGCCCGTGTCGCGGTAGAAGACGAAGCCCAGTCGCAAGTCCAACTGTGGATGCCGCGCCTTGACCCCGTCAATGATCGCGGCGAGCTCCGACTGGAGATAGCGGATCTCGTCTCCCATCGATCCGGTGGTGTCGATCACCAGCATCAGGTCGAGCTTGCGCACGGTCTGCGCCGCGCGGTCCACCGTGAAGTCGATCCGCTGCGCGCCGCGCGTGGCCGGGATACTTACCGTGCGCCAGTCCTCGCCCTTGGTCCGTAGCCAGACATCGCGGCCGAGCTGATCCACTTCGGGGAAGAACGTGACCTTGCCGTCCGCCGTCGTCGCCAGCGCGATCCGCCCACCGTCGGCGCAGGCCAGCTCAACCGTCGCAAACGGCACGGGTCGGCCGGCTCGGTCACTCACTGCAACGGTCAACGTGCGCTGGGTATCAACGCGCGGCAGATCGGGGATCGCCTGGCCCAGATCAGACCGGCGCACGTAATCGGTGTACAGCTCGGGATTGAGCAGGTCGTCATGCTCCCCGGCAGTCAACTGTCCGGCCTGCGGCTGCGGGCGCGGGCGGGGATGATGCCGGGGTGGCATGCCGGTCGAACCGATCCGGTCCCCGGTGGATACGACAGCTCCATCAGGCAGAGCCGCTACTTCCGAAGCATCACCGACCCGCGAACCGGAAACGGCCAACCCGGATTCCCCGACCATCACGGCGGCGGGCGGCGGCGCAGGCGGTGGCGGTGGCGGCGCCGCGGCACTCGGCGCGGCCATTGCCACGGGCACGGGCGATGTGCGCTTTCCGCTCGCCTCAGCGCGCGGATGATGCGGCGGATGGCGCTGGGCTGGCGCTTCTACTTCGAGCATCGGCAAGGCGGATGGCTTCCGGCAGAGGCCCTGCAATCCGCCCGCCCCGGCTGTGGCTTTCGCCGGAACAGGCGGCGATACGGCCAAAGCCGGCCCCTGAGCCAGAACGGCCATTATCGCGATCAGTGACAATCCCTTGCGCATTCGCTCCCTCCAACACCAGTTCCAGGGCCGGACGCTGCGCCGGGTTCGATGAACGGAAAATGACCGGGAGATATTGTTACATTGACGGTGAGGCCGGGGATCAGCCGTTGAGCGAGACACGCCCACCGGCATGGCGGACCAGACGGCCCGCCAGTTCGAGTTCCAGCAGCGCGAGCTGCACCGCAGCCGGGCTCTCGCCGCTTTGCCGGATAAGCTCATCCACGGCGACCGGCGCAGTGGTCAGCAGGCCCGCGACATCGGCCGGATCGGCCTCGGCATTGTCGGCCAGATCGGTCCACCCGGATGCGACAGGCTCGCGGAAGGTGGAGCGCGGCGAGCCATCGAACGCGCAGAGCAACTCGATCACATCGGCAGCGGACTGCACCAGCACGGCGCCTTCGCGAATCAACTGGTTGCAACCCTGCGCCCGGGAATCGAGCGGCGAGCCGGGGATGGCCATCACTTCGCGCCCAAATTCCCCGGCCAGCCGTGCGGTGATCAGGGAGCCCGACCTGGGCGCAGCCTCAACCACCAGCGTTCCCCTTGCCATTCCCGCGATGATCCGGTTGCGTGACGGGAAATGTCGGGCCAGCGGCTCAGTTCCCGGCGGCTGTTCGGCGACCAGCAGACCCTGGCTGGCGACGGCTTCCTGCAAGTCGGCGTGTTCGGGCGGATAGATCACATCGATCCCGCTGGCGATCACGCCAATGGTGCCGCCAGCCAGACTGGCCTGATGCGCTGCCCCGTCGATCCCGCGCGCCAGACCGGACACGACGGTGAAACCGGCTTCGGCGAGTTCGCCCGCAAACATCCGGGCCAGCTTTACCGCCGCTGCCGAGGCATTGCGAGCGCCGACGATCGCCACGGTTGGCCGCGCCGCCAGTGCCAGATCGCCGCGCACCATCAGGATTGGCGGGGCGCTGTCCACTTCGGCGAGCAGCGCAGGATACTCCGGAGAATCATGGAACACATACCGCCCACCGGCCGCCCGCAGGGCCGCCACCTCGGCCGACACCCGGACCTCTGGCGCTGCGCGATAACCCTTCCCGCCCCTTGCGGCGAGGTCGGGCAAGGCATCCAGTGCGGCGCACGCCGTGCCGAACCGGGCCAGCAACTGGCGAAAGCTGATCGGGCCAATGTTGGGGGATCGCAGCAGCCGGATACGCGCGAATGCTTCGTCCTGGGTCAGCACTGGCGCGACGGGGTTCATCAGCCCTTGCTGCCGATCTTCGGTTCGGTTCCGGCCCGCAAACGAGCAATGTTGGCGCGGTGCAGGACCACAACAATAAGGGTGATCGCGCCCAGCACCGGGACTAACTCGGGCCTGCCGATGGCCATTGCAACCAGAGGAACAGCTGCTGCGGCCGTCATCCCCGCCAACGATGAAATCCGGGTCACCGCTAGCATAACCACCCAAATTGCCGCGTATGCGAGCCCCAGCTGCCAGGCGAGACCGACTGAGACGCCCATCATGGTCGCCACCCCCTTGCCGCCCTTGAACTTGAGCCAGACCGGGAAACAGTGCCCCAGCACCGCGCCCAGCGCCGCCATGCCCGCAAACTCGGGAAACCAGCGCCACGCCAGCCAGACCGCCAGCAGCCCCTTGGCCAGATCGAGCAGCAGGGTTGCCGCCGCCAGCCCCTTGTTCCCGGTGCGCAAGACGTTGGTGGCGCCGATATTGCCCGAACCGATGCTGCGCAGATCCCCGGCGTTGAAGGCCTTGGTCAGGATCAGGCCAAACGGCACCGATCCCAGGAGGTATCCCAGCGCGAGTGCGGCAAAACTATCCATCGGCGTCCCTTCCCTTTACAGCCCCCTCGTAGCTACAAGGCGGGCCGCCGGGCAAGTCCGGTCAGGGGGATTGCAACGGTTATGGATGCGGATGCGCCGCTCTTGATGTTCGACTCCGGGGTCGGAGGGCTTTCAGTGCTGGCCGAAGTGCGCCAGCTTCTGCCGGATGCCCCGGTCATCTATGCCGCCGACAACGCCGGATTGCCCTATGGCACCAAGACCGAGGCCGAAATCGCCGCGCGGGTGGCGGGACTGCTGGGCCGGATGACCGAGCGGTTTCGCCCGCGGCTGGTGTGCATCGCCTGCAACACCGCATCGACCATTGCGCTTGGCATGGTCCGCGACGTGCTCGAAATCCCGATCGTCGGCACCGTACCCGCGATCAAGCCTGCTGCCGCGATGACCCGCACGGGGACGATTGGCTTGCTGGGAACGGCGGCCACGATCCGGCAAGGCTATGTTGACCGGCTCGAGGCGGAATTCGCCGCAGACAAGCGCCTGCTCCGCGCAGCAGCGCCCGAACTGGTCGAAGCGGCGGAGCGAAAACTCCGCGGCAAACCGGTGGACCCGGCGATTTACGAGCGGGCAGCGGCCGCGCTGCGCCAGCAGCCTGGCGGAGATCGGATCGACACGGTCGTGCTTGCCTGCACCCACTTTCCGCTGGTTGAGGACGAGCTGGCCCGGGCGTTCGGGCCAGACGTACGGTTTGTGCACGGGGCACAGGGCATTGCCCGGCGCATTGCGGCGCTGACCGCCGGTCAATCCTTTGCCCGCAGCAAACCAGACCTTGCCTTGTTCACGCGCAATGAGGCACAGCTTGCTGAACTGGCTCCGGCACTGCAACGCCATGGCCTGCTCGAAATCGAGGTTTTTTGACGATGGCCAGGCGGTTGAACCTGTTCTTGCTGACCATGATCGTGCTGGTGGGCGTTCCGTTCTACTGGCTCATGATCGACAACCGCCCTGGCGACGTTGCCGCCAAGCCGGTTTCCATGGCGCAGCTGCGCACCCTGGCCGCCAGCCTGCCGGGACCGGCGCCGATTGCCGTGGAGTACGAGCCGTCCGCCTTGCGGCTGCTGCCGCGCGGCCTGTTTGCTGCCGGTTACGGGATCAAGCGCCACCCCATCATCGTCACCGCGTTCCGCCTTCCGGTTCCCGGCGGCAAGCCAATCCTGATCGATTCAGGCATTCACCCGGATGATGCCGACGCGATGGGGATGGACATCCGTTATTCCGGCGCTCAGGCGCGGATCGACAAGGCGCTGAAATCGGCCGGAATGATCCTGTTCACCCACGAGCACCCGGATCATATGGGGGCGGCACTGCGGCTTGGCGGAGCAGTCATGCAATCGGCGCGGTTCAACGCCGCCCAGTTGCCGGCCGAGCCGCTGGCCGGGACGCTGAAATGGCCAAGCGGCTTCACCCCGCGCTCCACCATCGCTGCCAAGGCGCCGCAAGCCGTTGCTCCGGGCGTGGTGGTCATTCCCGCCCCCAGCCACACCCCCGGATCGCAGATGATCTTTGTCCGACTGGCCGACGGCAAGGAGTTTCTCTTTGCCGGTGACATTGCGACGCTGGACGTCAGCTGGCAGGAGCAGCGGGCCCGCTCCCGGCTGGTCGGTGATTTCATCGCCAAGGAGAACCGCGCGGAAGTTCACGCGTGGCTGCGCACGATTGCCCGGCTGAAGGCCGAGGCACCGGCTTTGAACATCGTACCGGGGCACGACATCCGCCAGACCGGCGATGACGACGAAGCCAGCCAGGACGAGGCATCGGCAGCTCCGCTGCAACCTGGCTGGACAGCCGCGGCCAAGCGCGGGTTCAGTGCGGATTTACCGATCTGAGTGATGGAATTAACCGGCTGGCGCAACTGCGCCAGTTGGAGTAAGGCCGCCCCCATCGGCAGGGACGACGGCAATCGCCGCCCGGCGCGGAGGTCATACGCCAAGTGAACTACGATCAGATTTTCGACCAGGCGATCGAACGGCTGCATTCCGAAGGCCGCTATCGCGTGTTCATCGACATCCTGCGCAACAAGGGCGCCTATCCCAACGCCCGCTGCTTTGCGGGGCACAACGGCCCCAAGGACATCACCGTGTGGTGCTCCAACGATTACCTCGCCATGGGCCAGCACCCCAAGGTGATCACCGCCATGGAAGAGGCGTTGCACGATGTTGGCGCCGGCTCTGGCGGTACGCGCAACATTGGTGGCAACACGCACTACCACGTCGATCTGGAGCATGAGCTGGCCGACCTGCACGGCAAGGAAGGCGCGCTGCTCTTCACTTCGGGCTATGTCTCGAACGACGCGACGCTCTCGACCCTCGCCAAGATTCTGCCGGGCTGCGTGATCTTCTCCGACGAGTTGAACCACGCCAGCATGATCGCGGGCATCCGCAATTCCGGTGCGGAAAAGCGCGTGTGGCGCCACAACGATCTGGAGCATCTGGAAGAGCTGCTGGCGGCGGAATCGCCGGACGTTCCCAAGCTGATCGCGTTTGAATCCGTCTACTCGATGGAAGGCGACGTCGCCCCGATCCACGCGATCTGCGATCTGGCCGACAAGTACAACGCGCTGACTTATATCGACGAAGTCCATGCCGTGGGCATGTATGGACCGCGCGGCGGGGGCATTACCGATCGTGATGAAGCGGCCCACCGCATCACCATCATCGAAGGCACGCTGGGCAAGGCGTTTGGCGTCATGGGTGGCTACATCGCCGCCGATTCCAAGATCATCGACGTGATCCGCAGCTATGCGCCCGGCTTCATCTTCACGACCTCGCTTTCGCCGGTGCTGGTTGCGGGTGTGCTGGCCAGCGTCCGTCACCTGAAGAGCTCCTCGGTCGAGCGCGAAGGCCAGCAGGCGGCCGCCGCCACGCTCAAGCGCCTGTTTCGTGAAGCAGGACTGCCGGTGATGGATTCCACCACGCACATCGTCCCGCTGATGGTGGGCGACCCGGTGAAGGCCAAGAAGATCAGCGATATCCTGCTGGCTGAATACGGCGTCTATGTGCAGCCGATCAATTACCCGACGGTCCCGCGCGGGACGGAGCGGCTGCGCTTTACGCCCGGCCCGGCCCATACCGAGCCGATGATGGAAGCACTGACCAAGGCGCTGGTGGAAATCTGGGACCGGCTGGAACTGCGCCTCGCCGCCTGAACAGGCTGCACTCTGGTCCTGAAAGCCAGGCGAACAAGACAAAACGGGCCGGGAACCCCATCAGGTTCCCGGCCCGCTTGTTTTTTCGGTCAACGCAAGATCAGCGCAGCGACACCACGTTATCGCTATGGCGCGGATCACGACGATCGCCGCGATACTGGCTCGCCATCGGCTCGTCGCTCGATTCAATCGCTTCTGCCTGACCAAAGCCGTTGAAGGCGGTTTTCATGGCCGCGCCATACGCGCCCAGCATGCCGACCTCGATGTAATCGCCAGCCTTGATCCCGGCCGGAAGGGTGAACGGCCCCTCCATGTAGTCGGCATCGTCGCAGGTCGGGCCGTAGAAGGCAAAGTCCTCCTCCTGCACGCCCTCGGCATCGTCAGCCAGGCTGCGCACCGGGAAACGCCAGCCCACGTGGGCCGCATCATACAGCGCGCCGTAAGCACCGTCGTTGATGTACAGCTCGTTCCCGCGGCGCTTTTCAACGCGCACGATCATCGAATTGTATTCCGCGCAAAGCGCCCGGCCCGGCTCACACCACAGTTCGGACGAATAGGACACCGGCAGCGATTCCGCCGCACGGTGGATCGCGCCAAAGTAGTCTTCCAGTGGCGGCGGCTCCATGCCGGGATAGATCGACGGGAAACCACCGCCAACATCCACGATGTCAACCGTGACCGAGGCATCCACGATCGCTGCGCGAACGCGTTCCAGCGCCTGGACATAGGCAAACGGCGTCATCGCCTGCGAACCGACGTGGAAGCAGATGCCCAGGGCGTCAGCCACCTGGCGGGTCGCCTGCAGCAGCGGCGCGGCGTCAACCAGATCGACACCGAACTTCGATGCCAGGCTGAGCTCCGAATAGTCGGAGGACACCCGCAACCGCACGCACAGCGACAGGTCGGTCGCCGGCTCGCCCGCCTCGTTGGTCGTGGCGGCAACGATCTTGTCCAGTTCCTCGTGGGTATCGAGGCTGAACGTGCGAACGCCATGCACACGGTACGCCTCCGCAATGGCCGCGCGGGTCTTCACCGGATGCATGAAGCACAAGGTCGCCTCAGGCAGCGTGGCCCGCACCAGACGCACTTCGGCGATGGACGCGACATCGTAATGCGTCACGCCCGATGCCCAGAGCACCTTGAGCAGTTCGGGAGAAGGATTCGCCTTGACCGCATAGAGCGACTTGCCCGGAAACTTCTCGACAAAGAAACGGGCGGCGCGCGCAGCGGCATGCGGGCGATTGAGGATTACGGGTTCGTCAGGCGCGAGCGCGCGAACTACAGCCGATGCGTCAGGATAGCTGTGCAACTCAAGGGACCCCCAAACGGATAGTTTCGAACAAGCTGCCTTGCGGTTTGGAAGTCCCCATGGGGCAGCGGATGGCCCCTATAAAACAGCGCGGGTGAACTGCAAGTGAAAACGCATCGTTTCCAGCAGGAATCAGGTGGGTAAAATCACCCCTGCATCAACCGTTCGGCCATGGCCCGATAGGCTGGCAAGGACACCGGATCGTTGCCGGAACTGGCGGCAATCGGGTGCGAACCGAACCGGGCAATGACCATTTCCGCAACCGGATCAATGTAGATCCCCTGCCCGTGAATGCCGCGCGCGGCATAGGCGCCGTGGTTGCCCGGCATCGTCCACCACTGGCTGCGATAGGAACAGTCCGGCAAGTAGACGTATCCCGCCTTGGCAAACGCAGTACGACTCGCCCCGCCGCGAATCGATTCAACCGCCGCCAGCGGGATCGCCGCGCCGCCATGCCCCACCCCATCGCAGCGCATGGCCTCGCCAAATCGGGCAAGGTCGCGCAGCACGGGGTTCAACCCGCCGCCGGCAAAGGGCATTCCGGTCGAATCGATCAGGAAATCGGCATCCTGCTCCATGCCCAGCGGTTGCCAGATCCGCTCTGACAGCACGCGGTCAAGGCGCTTGTTCTCGGTCCGCGCCACGATCCAGCCCAGCACTTCGGTGTTGCAGGTCCGATAGGTGAAGCGCTCGCCGTGCTCCCCCGCCTTGATGATCGTCGGCAGGAAGGCATAGACATCAGTCGGCCCGGTGTAGTCGGCCGGACGCGGGGTCAACCCCAAAGCCAGACTGAAGGCACCGATGCCCGAAGCGGAGTCGGTATAGTCCTCCGAAAAGTCGAGCGCCGTGGTCATGTCCATGACCTGCCGCAGGGTTGCATCGGCAAAGCCGCTGCCCAGCATTTCAGGCAGCAGATCCCCGACCGGAGCCTCCGGGTCGAGCCGCCCTTCCTCCACCAGCATTTCCGCCACCGTTCCAACAAAGCTCTTGGTTACGGAAAAGGCGATATGGGGCGTATCGCGCCGGGTAACCCCAAAATAGCGTTCATAAACCACCTGACCGCGGTGCAGCACCAGGATCGCATCAGTGAAGTTGGCGGCAAGCGAGTCGCCCCAGCTCATCTCACGCCCGTCATCCAGCGTCGTGAAGCGCACACTATCCAGATCGTCGCGCGGTGATTCCGGCAACTCCCACACTGCACCGCCCCCTCTGGAAACCCGTGCCGAGGGCAGGAACTCGCGCATGTGCGAGAATGCATGGCGATGCGTGGGAAAACGCATGTGCCCGGCCGCAGCCGCCAGAATGCGCTTTTCCGGCGCTGGCGGCAGTCCCTGCATCCAGCCCATGGTTACCGGGTCGCTGGTATGGGCATCCAGCACGATGCGCTGTTCGGTCATGACAATCCTCTCCCACCAGGGACTGTTGCCCAGCCCTCTGGCCATCACCCCGCCGGGCCGCCGACAACCGCCGACGAAACGGCGTGGGCGCTATTTCTTTTCCGACTCAGGGAAGACGTATTTCAGGGTCGAAGCCTGAACGTCCAGCAGAACGCGCAGGTTCTGGCGCAGGTTCAACCAGGTCACGCCATCGTCCATCACGACGTAGCGGGTAAAGCCGACGGTCTTGTCTTCCTTGTCCCACCAGGTGCCGATGGCGGCTTCTTCCATGTTGGCCTTGTTCACGCCCTCCAGCGTCACGCTTTCATCGTCGTCATAGCGGACCTGCATCATCGCCCCCTGGCAGCCCTTCACCTTGCCGATATCGCAGGCCGTGCCAATCAGCAGAAAGTACAGGCCATCCGCCGTCTTGCCGCGCACGCTGGGAGCCTCGAACGGGTGCAATTCGTCCACTGTGTGCCCTTCAGCCAGCACCAGTTGCTGCAGGTCACTCTCGGTCACCGCCTTGAGCACCTTGCCATCGGCAACCTTGGCTGGCGCAGCCTGCGCTCCAGCCGCAGCCGCCAGCGCCGCGGCGGACAGCAGAACCGATTGAAATTTCATGATAAACCCCTCAAGAACCGGACGCGCGCCCATATCGTGACGGTATGAGAGCGCATTCCGATTGGCAAGGCGGTTCAACTCAGCCGATCACGGAAATCCGCATATGAAAACCGCCGGACACATTCCAGCGCATCCGTCTGACTGTCCCACAGCCAGATCGAAGGCAGCGGCACACCGTTGAAGGTGGTCGTCTTGACCATCGAATAGTGCGCCTGATCCAGAAACGCGAAGCGCTGGCCGACTTCCGGCCCCGACGGGAACCGGTAATCGCCGATCACGTCTCCCGCCAGACAAGACGGCCCGCCCAGCCGGACAGCACCGCCGGCCGTTTCATCGATCTCGGTATCGACTGGCTCCAGTTCGTCCAGCATCGCCGGTCGATAGGGCGCCTCGATCACATCGGGCATGTGGCAGGTCGCCGAGATGTCTGTGATGGCCAGTGGCATGCCGTTCCACTGGGTGTCGAGGATCGTCCCAACCAGGATCCCCGCATCGAGCGCCACCGCTTCGCCGGGTTCAAGATAGATTTCGCAGCCCGTCTCGGCTTTGACCCCTTTGAGGAAGTCGACCAGATCGTCGCGCTGGTAGTCGGCCCGGGTGATGTGGTGCCCGCCACCGAAGTTCAGCCACTTCAATTGGCCCATAAAGGGCGCCAGACGCAGTTTCACGGCCTCCCATGTGCGCTTCAACGGCTCGAAATCCTGCTCGCACAGCGTGTGGAAGTGGACGCCCTCAACCCCGGCCATCAGTTCCGGCGTCAATTGATCGACCGGGAACCCCAGCCGGGAATGCGGCGCGCACGGATCGTAGCGCGGCACTTCACCTTCGGCATGGAGAGGATTGATCCGCAGACCGACGTGGAACGCCTCCCCCGCCGCCCGTGCCGCTGCCACAAGCGGCGCGAACCGAGCGATCTGGCCGGGCGAATTGAAGATCACATGGTCAGAAAGGCGGAGGATTTCCGGCAGATCATCAGCCTTGTAGGCCGCGCAATACGTCGCGACCTCACCCTTGTAGTGTTCCGCCGCAAGCTGAGCCTCCCACAGTCCACTGGTGCAAACGCCATCGAGGTACTCACCGACAATCGGTGCCACCTTCCACATGGAAAACGCCTTCAGCGCTGCCAGCACCTTGATGCCCGCCCGGTCCCGGATATCGGCCAGCACGGCCAGATTCTGGCGCAACCGGGCGGCATCGACCACGAAAGCCGGGCTGTCGACGCGCGACAGGTCGAAGTGGGTGAATGCTCCCGGATCACCGGCGCGGGTTTCCATCGATCTGATTCCTTCAACCGAACGGGGACTTGAACACGAACCACGCGCCCAGCGCGATCAGCACGAAACCGATCGCCTGGCTGATCGTGGGCCGGGTATCGAACAACAACCACGCAACGCCCACGAACGTCACGAGCGAGAGAACTTCCTGGATCGTCTTGAGCTGCGCGAGCGAATAAATCTGGCTACCCAGGCGATTGGCCGGAACTGCCAGACAATATTCGAAGAAAGCAATGCCCCAACTGGCCAGAACCGCCAGCCAAAGCGCCCTCCCCGGCGCCTTGAGATGACCATACCATGCCAGGTTCATAAGCACGTTAGAACCGGCCAGCAGGCCAATCGGGGCAATTGCGGACCAGTTCATTCGCAGCGGTTCAGAACGTCAGCGGCCCGGCCAGTTCCTTGACCTGCCAAGGCAAGCCATGCTGGTTGAGCATGTCCATGAACGGATCGGGATCGAACTGTTCCATGTTGAACACGCCCTCACCCGTCCAGGCCCCAGTCAACAGCATCGCCGCACCGATCATGGCCGGAACGCCGGTGGTGTAGCTGACCGCCTGATTGCCGGTTTCGTGGAACGCGTCCTCATGATCGCAGATGTTGTAGATGTAGAACGTCTTTTCGCCGCTGCCGTCCAACGCCTGGCCAGTGGCGATATCGCCGATATTGGTCTTGCCCTTGGTCGTCGGCCCCAGCGTTTCCGGCTTGGGCAGCACGGCTGCCAGGAACTGCAGCGGAATGATGTCCTTGCCCTGGAACCGCACCGGCTCGATCCCCGTCATGCCCACGTTCTGCAGCACGGTCAGATGCGTGATGTAGGCATCGCCAAAAGTCATCCAGAACCGGATACGCTCAATCTCGGGCAAGTGGGTTTTCAGGCTTTCGATTTCCTCATGATACATGAGGTACATGTTCTTCGGACCGACGCCCTCGAACTCGAAGTTCTGGCGGATGGTGAGCGCAGGGGTCTCCACCCATTCCCCGTTTAGCCAATGCCGCGCCGGAGCGGTCACTTCGCGGATATTGATTTCCGGGTTGAAGTTGGTGGCAAAATGCTGGCCGTGATCGCCGCCGTTGCAGTCAAGAATGTCCAGCGTACGAATGGTCTTGAGCTTGTGCTTCTTCAACCAGGTCGCAAAAACGCTCGTCACGCCAGGATCAAAGCCGGAACCCAGCAGCGCGACCAGACCCTGTTCCTTAAACCGATCGTGATAGGCCCACTGCCAATGATACTCGAACTTGGCCTCGTCCTTAGGCTCGTAATTGGCGGTGTCCATGTAGCTGACGCCCGCGGCCAGGCACGCGTCCATGATCGGCAGATCCTGATACGGAAGCGCCAGATTGACGACCAGCTTCGGGCCGATCTGCTGGATCAAACGGGTCAGGGCGGGAACTTCTTCGGCGTCGATTTCGTACGTGTGGACCGTTTGGCCCGTGCGCTCCTTGACCGAGGCGGCAATGGCATCGCACTTTGCCTTCGTGCGACTGGCGAGGTGAATCTCGCTGAAAATCCCGGCGTTCATCGCCATCTTGTGGACGCAGACCGAGCTGACGCCGCCTGCACCGATCACCAGAACCTTGCTCACCTGCGAATCTCCTTTGGCCCGACACTTCCTATGGGGCGAAGCCGCGCATATAGGATTGTTTCATGACAGCACAACAAATGCGCAGCCCTACCCCGGAAGGCGTGGCCCGTGCAGCCGCCAAGATAGCCGATCTTTTGCCGCGCACGCCACTGCTGGAAACCGAAATCCACGGTCACTCCGTTTGGATCAAGGCCGAGAGCCTACAACCCATCGGCGCGTTCAAGATCCGCGGCGCGTGGCATCGGCTGTCGGACCTCACCGAGGAGGAACGCGCGCGCGGCGTAGTTGGGGTATCCAGCGGCAATCATGCGCAGGGCGTTGCCTGGGCGGCCCGCCGGCTGGGCATTGCTGCCACCATCGTCATGCCTGTCGACGCACCGGCCGTGAAACTGGCCGCGACCCGGGCGCTGGGAGCGGAGGTGGTGCTGTATGACCGGCCCGGCGGCGAAGATCGCGATGAACTGGCCCGGCGGCTGTGCGCCGAGCGCGGTGCAACACTGGTCCATGCCTATGCCGACCCTTGGGTGATCGAGGGCCAGGGCAGCGCAGGCACCGAAATCATCGCGCAGATGGCTGAGCGAGGCATGCGCCCCCCAACACGGGTGATTGTATGCTGTGGCGGCGGCGGGTTGACGGCTGGTCTGGCGCTGGCCTGCCCGGATGCAGAGATCATTCCGGTCGAGCCCGAAGGATGGGACGACGTATGCCGCAGCCTGGCAACCGGGACCATCCAGCGCGTGATGGCTGACGCTCCGGCCACGGCGTGTGACTCGCTGCAGACCCCAGCCACGTTTCCGATCAACTTTGCGATCCTGAAAGAGCGCTGCACGCATGGCGTTGCCGTGACCCCGGCCGAAGTCCGCGCTGCCCAGCGCTTTGCCTTCAGCGCATTGCACCTGGTGGTCGAACCCGGCGGCGCTGCCGCGCTTGCAGCCGCATTGGCCGGCAAGGTCCCGCTTGATGGCCGGACCGCCATTCTCGTAACCGGCAGCAATACCGACCCGGCAGACTTTGCAAAGGTGCTGGCGAGCACCGATTAGTTGCATTTGACAATCGGCTGGGGTCTGCCAACTTCCCCGAACTCGCAAAAGCGGGGACATAGGGGGAGAATTCGATGCAAGCGCAAATACTCGCGCCTGGCGCCGCGCTGGTGCTGTGGACAATCGTCATGCTGTTCTGGATGGCGGCGACCCGGCTGCCCGCGATCGCCAAGAACGGCGGACTCGGCGCGGCCAAGCCTGGTGGCCGCGGTCAGGATCTGGAGGGCGTACTGCCAGACCAGATCAACTGGAAATCCCATAACTATTCGCACCTGCTGGAACAGCCAACCCTGTTCTACGCCACGCTGGCCACGCTGGCGATCCTGGGTGCACATGAGCACGATGTGCTGTTCGCCTGGGGTTACGTCGGGCTGCGGGTGGCACATTCACTGTGGCAGGCAACGGTGAACACCATTCCGGTGCGCTTTGCACTGTTCAACCTGTCAACGCTGTGCCTGCTTGTGCTGGCTGTTCGCGCGGCCATGCTCACACTGGGCGCCATCTGATCAAAAAAGGGGAGATTGAGTGATGATTGGGATGGATATCCTGCAACCGCTGGCCGTTCTGGCTGGCTGGACGATGTTGATGTGGCTGTGGATGTACGTCACGCGGATTCCGGCAATGAACGCCGCGAAAATCGACGCGAAGACCATGACTGGTGGAACAGGAAAGGATCTGGACGCAGTCCTGCCGGGCAAGGTTCAATGGATTGCCCATAACTACAACCACCTGCACGAGGCGCCGACCGTGTTCTACGCGGTTGCGCTGGCGTTGGCCTTGATCGGTCAGGGCGATGGGCTGAATGCCACGCTTGGCTGGGCCTACGTGGGCCTGCGCATAGCGCATTCTCTGGTTCAGGCGACGGTCAACAAGGTGATGCTCCGCTTCCTGCTGTTTGCACTTTCCAGCTTCGCGCTGATGGGGCTGACCTTGCACCTGGTCATCGCGGTATTCCACAGCGCTGCGTGAGCGTCTGAACGTGGGTCGGCCGGAAACAATCCGGCCGGCCCACATCCGGAACTCCGACAATCCGCTCAGAACATCTTGCGGAATTCCACTTCGATCACGCGGCCGCGCGGATCAAGGTAATCAGGCTGGTAGCTGAGCGGAACCAAGCCGCTGGAATCGGTGACTTTCTGACGCGAATCCAGCAGGTTCTCGAACCGCAGCGAAACCCGGCTGCCCTTGAAGAAGGGTGCCGATTTGACCAGACCGGCTCGCGCGCCCAGGTCCGCGAACATCGAGATTCCGATCTTTGTAACACTGCCAAAGCGCAGGTCACTGGAACCCGGTGCCCCGGTCGCACTGATGGTGGCGGGTGCAATCCAGCTGCCATTCATGAACATGCCGAAACCGTTCTTGAACAAGCCGCCGTTGAACTCCAGCGAATGTCGTGGAGTCCCCCCTGCTGCCAGTGCATCCCCGGCCAGAAGATCAAGCAACGGCCCGCCGGGTGCAACCAGCACCGAACTGTCGAACTGAACAGTATGATACATCCCGAAGTTCCAGCGCCCCTGACCGCCGCCGGGACCGCCCATCATTCCCATCATCATCCCGCGACCACTGCCGCCAGCGCGTGCGGGACCACCGCCGGGCGCAGGTGGGCGAGCACCACCTGCCATCATGCCAGCCCCGCCCGGGCCGGCCTCTGGCGCCTTGCCGAGCGTGCCCGAGAGGTTGAGCCCCCATCGCAAACGGGAGCTTTCCTGCTTGGCAAATGTCACCGGCCGTTGATCCACGGCAACGATGCGACCGCCAGCATCCCGCACGACCCGGCCCGGAAAGGCCGCTTCGATTTCCGGGGTAAGTAGCGGAAAGGCTGCTGTCACATTATTGGAGCGGTTGCGGAAGTATTCGGCCAGCAGGTTCGAGTTGGCGAGGAAGGGCAGCTTCCAGTTGGCTCCAAACTTCAGATCGCGCTGACGCTCCTTGCGTAAAGCAGGATTGCCACCGCCAGTGATTGTCGCGAGGACCGTTTCGCCGCGCGTAAAGTCATAGACCGGCACATTGAACGTTACCGTCTGCGGATTGCCCAGTTGTGCCAGTCCGGGGGCCGCCTCGTTGACCAGATAGCTGGCCTGCAACCCCAGCCCTTCCAGCGGAGACCAGGTCAAACCGGCGCTCCAGTCCTTGATCGAACCAAAATCCGACAGGTGGTTGAGCCCGGCGCTGAAATTCAGCGAAATATCGCCAAGGCCTGCTCCAAACCCCTCTCGGCGGCTGGTGATCGGGATGCCCAGGTTCACCCCTGCCGATGCATCCCCACGGGTCAGCGAGATCGGACCAACCTTGCTGCGCGTGTCGCTGCTTTCGATATTCGACCACGTAAAACCGGCCTTGAAGGTTGCCGTGACTTCTCCACCGGGCAGGCGCACCGGGCGACCAACCAGAGTGACCAGGCTGTTCACATTCTCCGTATTGCTGCGCACCGTATCGCGGCCTGGATCCGCCAATACCGGCAATGCCCCGTTGATGGGCAGACTTCCGCTCGCAGCCGCTGCGACGAGCGCCGCGGTATCTGCCCGGCGGTCAATGAGTGTACGGGCTTCACCATGGCTGCCATCGACCGTTGCGTTGAACTGCCAGTTTCCGAAAAAGGTGTTGATCCCCGCACCGACTTGCAGGGCCGTGCTGCGCGTCAGGCGTTCCAGTGGATCACCCACAGCGCGGACCGCGCGGCTCGCATCGGGCGCAGTCAGAGCGACCAGCGTCAGCCCGGACAGGCTGCGGCTGTCACTGCGGGTCACGTTGCCGCTGAGCGAAATCTGCCCGCCCAACCCATCCTTGCCCAATCCGCGCGACCAAGCGGTATTGAGTGACAGTTCGCGGGAATCCGCAATCAACGTCCGCGCCGCAGCCGGGTCCGGATCAGTGCTGACACTCGGGCTGGACGACTGGATAACCCCACGCTCGGCCTCGGTCAGCGGCGAGGTATCGTCGATCTTCGCGGTCACGTTGAACCGCTGCTTGCCCGCGATACGCAGGGCCGTCGCTTCCAGCTCGTAAGCCTGAAACCCGCCGCGCGTCGGCACAGCGGTTTCTGCCTCGATCGTTTTGCTGGCAAAGCTGTCCTTAAGGATGAAGTTGACCACGCGCGCATCGGCCGGATAGCCGAAGCGCAGAGCCACTTCTTCCGGCAGGATCTCCACCCGGCGCACGGCCTCGGGCGGATAATTGCGCATTTCACGGAAATTGGTGATCCGTTGGCCGTTCACCAGTACGATCGGCATTCCCCCCCCGCGCCCGCGCCCGGACGTCGTCTGCGGGCTTATCCGGGCCAGCACATCGGTCAGATTGGCCGCCCCCAGGGACTGAAGGTCTTTCTCATCCAGCGTGGCAATCGGGGGCTGCGGAGCTTCGACCTGCCCCGCCACGCGGGTGGCAACCACAACGATGTCACCACCGGCATCGCGCGGCGCATACTCGTCATCTGCCTGATCTGTTCCGGCCGGGGCCTCCGAAGTTTGCAGATCGTCCAACGCAAGCGCTGGCTGGGCGATCATGGCAATGGCAAGGGCCGAGAGTGAGAGTGCATGTCTGTGGCTGGGCATGGCGTCCAAATTGCTTGAGAAATTTCCGCACCTTGAGCAGGCGGCCCCTGTCCCCGGGGTGTCAGTTGGGGCCTGCACCGGGCCTTGGCAAGTCGCACCACGTAACAATTTGTCGCGTCCCTGAAATAGTGCTGCAAACGTGCCACACGCCAAAGGCTTTCCTTTTGCGCCGCGCGGAGCTATGGGGCGCCCCAAGCACACCGAAATGTATGGATATTGATCGCGGATGGCGAAAGAAGAACTGCTCGAAATGCGTGGCCAGGTGGTGGAACTGCTGCCCAACGCCATGTTCCGTGTCCGGCTGGAAAACGACCACGAAATCCTTGGCCACACGGCGGGCAAGATGCGCAAGAACCGCATCCGCGTTCTGGTGGGCGATGAAGTGCTGGTCGAACTGACCCCTTACGATCTGACCAAGGGCCGGATCACCTACCGCTTCATGCCTGGCCGTGGCGGCCCCGGCCAGTACTGAGCGAACCTTCGGGCGAAATGACGCCCTCCCTGATCCTTGGCTCGGCTAGTCCTCGCCGCCGCGAATTGATCGCGCGGCTAGGCGTTGAACTTGCTGGCGTGGCCGCCGCCGACATCGATGAAACGCCACTCCGCGCCGAACTTCCGCGCGTCTATGCCATGCGCATGGCCCGCGAGAAGGCCGCTGCGGTTGATGGCGGCACAGCGTTTGTGCTGGCAGGAGACACCGTGGTCGCCTGTGGCCGACGGATCCTGCCCAAGGCCGAAGATGAAGCCACTGCCCGCGAGTGCCTGGCCACGCTGTCCGGGCGGCGTCACCGCGTGTTGTCGGCCATTGCGCTAAAATATCCCGACGGAACCCTGCGCGAAAAGCTGTCAGAGACAATTGTGCGCTTCAAGCAGCTCTCCCCGGCCGAAATAGATGCTTACATCGCGGGCGGGGAATGGCACGGCAAGGCAGGGGGCTACGCCATTCAGGGTAGCGCAGAGGGGCTGATCGCGTGGATCGGTGGAAGCCATTCCGGCGTGGTCGGCCTCCCGCTGTTCGAAACGCGCAGCCTGTTGAAATCGGCTGGTTTCCCCATTGCCTGAGTGGCTGGTCGAGGAGGGGATTGGCGAAGAACGCGCCATCCTGCTCGATGGAGGCGAGGTGCTGGCGGCACGGTTGCGCTGGCCAGGCGGGCTGGAAGCCGGCCTGGTGGACGATGCAGTGCTGGTTTCCCGATCCAGCGGATCGAGGCGCGGCACCGCCCGTTTTGCCGGTGGTGAAGAAGCGCTGGTCGATGGTTTGCCACGCGATGCCCAGGAAGGCGGAGCGCTGCGTCTGATCGTGACTCGCGCCGCGATCGCCGAACGAGGACGACTGAAGCGCGCACAGGCGCGCCCGAGCACGGCGCAACCCCGCCTTGCCCCGGGCCTGGCGGACCAACTCGATGCCAAAATCGTCCACCGCTTCCCCTCCGGCGCATGGGAAGATGTGTTTGCCGATGCCTGGACCGGCGCGATCGAGTTTCCCGGCGGGAACCTTACCGTGAGCCCTACCCCTGCCATGACGCTGATCGACATTGATGGCACCCTGCCTCCAGCGGCGCTGGCGCTGGCAGCCATCCCTGCCATTGCCGCCACGGTGGGGCGGCTTGATCTGGCCGGGTCAATCGGCATCGATTTCCCCACGCTGCCCGACAAGGCAGACCGGAGGGCGGTGGATGAGGCGCTGGACGCTGCCCTTGACCATTGGCCGCATGAGCGGACCGGCATGAACGGGTTCGGCTTCGTCCAGCTGGTTGCAAGGCTGGAACGGCCATCATTGCTGGCCCTTCTGACCCGGCAGCGGGCAGCTGCTGCTGCGCGACTGCTGCTGCGGCAGGCCGATGGCGTCACGGAGCCCGGTGCATTGCTGCTGACGTGCCATCCCGCCGTCCGCGCAGCCGTTCTGCCGGAGTGGGAAGCGGAACTGGCGCGTCGGTCGGGGCGGACAGTGCTTTGGGCACAGGACGCGAATCTTGCGCTCGACGGCGGATTCGCGCAGGCGATCGCGGCATGACGACTCAGACCCGCAAGTGCCCGATCTGCGGCAAGCCCCGCAGCGCCGAACACGCCCCGTTTTGCTCGCACCGCTGCCGCGACCGTGACCTGGTGCGCTGGCTCGACGATGGTTATGCCCTGCCCGGACCGGTTGCCGGACGCGAAGAAGGCGACGACTGAAAATTCATGCTTGCCAAGCGCGACGCGCTTCGCCATAGGCGCGCTTCCAGCCGCTGGCGGGACCGTTTCAGGCCTCGTCGCAGCATTGCCCGGATAGCTCAGTTGGTAGAGCAGCGGATTGAAAATCCGCGTGTCGGTGGTTCGAATCCGCCTCCGGGCACCATCACCTTTTTCAAACACCTGTAATCCCTTCATTTTTGACAGGTTGGGCATCAAATACTTCTGCAAGGTTGGACAGCGCTCGATCCGCAAGTGCCATCCGGTTTGCCTTTTCGCGGTACTTCACAAAGGTCGCAGCCTTCTTGTGTCCAGTGATGGCCTGACCTTCAGCATCGGTTCCCCCGGCCTCTGCAACCCGACGAGATAGCGCCTTGCGAAGCCCGTGCATGGAGCACTGCTTTAGACCGGCCTCGTCGCACCACTTGCGCATCCGGTTGCCTAGACCCGGCACGGTGAACGGCTTGCCGAACTGGGTGGTGACAAGGTGGCGGATCGGTTGTGCCGGCAGAGCCTCAAGCGCGGCGCGCGTGGTCGCCAGCATGGGCACCGAGGTTGCCTCGCATCCCTTGACGTGTTCGACGATGATCCGTCCGTCCTTGATGCTGTCGCGGGTGAGCGTGGCCACGTTGCAGCGCCGCGCCGCGGTGTTCAGCGCCAGTTCCAGCACCAGTCGGGCCATCGTGCCCAGCGCGTGATGCTCGCGGTACTGGGCTATCTCTTCCTCAGTCCAGGTGTGGTAGCCGGGGCCTTCCTTGAACGTGTCGGTCCAGTCGGCGGGATTATCCGAGCGCCATCCGAGTTTCACGGCATGGGCCATCAGGCGCTTGAGGATCTTGCGCAGGTTGTTCGCGGCGGCTGGGGTTTCGGCCATTTCCGAAAGGATCTTTTCCAGCCAAACCACGGTCACAGTTTCGACCGGGCGCTCACCATAGCGCCGTCCGCGGCGGTCAATGCGGTCAAGGAAGCGCTCGACCATCCGGCCATATACCCGCGTGGTGGTCGGGGACTGTCCGCGCCAGCGAGTAGTTGCCTTCATCTTGGCGAAAAGGTCATCAAGGCTGCGGGGTGCAACCCGCCTGGGCGATGCGGCACCTTCCTGCTTCAGCGGGCCGCCAGCAAGGATCGCTGCCAGGGAATTGTGAAACTCTGGCGTTCCGGGTTCTCCATGCACGTAGGCACTTTTCCAGCCTTTACGGCGGAAACGGTATCGCATCTTGCCGTGGCGGTCGGGCGCTGGGCGCACGTATTCTGGCAGCTTAGACATCATCATCGCTCCATTGGGACAGGTCGGGCGAATCGTTGTTCGCCTCGCCGATGATGATCTCGATCTTGGACTTCGCCAAATCCATCACGATCCGGGCGCGCTCAAACCCGGCGGTCTTCACCGCCTTGGTGGCCCGTTCCATGTCGGCCTGGGTGATCCGTGCAGCGGCGGTCATGCCAACTCCGGTTCAAACTTGCCGGCCTCATCCCCGAAGCAATCCCAGCCAGCGCGGTTCGCGCGGCTGAACACCTCGGCATACGGGCCTTCGAAAAGCTGCTCGACCATCGCATACTGATCGTCGGGCTTACGGCTGTGCTCGCGCAGTGGCGCGACCATGAGGTTGCGCACCGATCGCGACTGGATCTTCGGCTTACCCATCGTCCCGAGCAGGAAGAACTCGGCCGCCGACCGAAAGCAGTACCCGGTCCCGAATGCCCACCTCTGGCCGGTGCTGGACTGCTTGGCCCACGCCCCGGCGCTCTTGAAGGTGAAGCCCCAGACGCGCATCAGATCGATTGCTTCGGGCAGCAGCGGCGCGGTGGCCCACATGATCATGCCGCAATCGGGCTTGGCCAGGTCGCGGACGGGCATCGCCTTCAGATCATCCAGCGACATGCAGGCATAGTGCGCGGACGGGTTCTTGGCCTCTCCCTTGGCGCTGTAGTTGGAGAACCGCCACGGCGGATCAATCAGCAGCGCGCCGTATCGGAACATCTTCAGGTCGCCGAATGGCCAGGTCATACGATCACCGTCACACGCACGGCCGCACGGGTTACGGCGGTTTGTTGGTCGCGGATCATGCGATTTCCCACTCTGCTATTTCGAAAGGATGCGGCGGCCTTGAAATCCGCCAGTTGGTTGGTTGCCGCGCCCCGCCCGCCGGCCAGGGCTGGTGCCCTGCCCGTTTGGTGTCGAACCCGCCGAACAGCCGGACATGAACGTGCCGGTGCCCGATGATGTCGCCATCATCGCCGCGGATTTCGCACTCGGGCGGGATGCGGCCTTCATTGCGCTTCACCCGTTCAAGTGCGGCGGGCTGATCATGTCCGCTATGCGCAAGAGCGCCGCAGCGAGTGATCGGGCGCCGTCCGCGCTCATCTGGACAAGGTAGCCGTGGCCCCGACCCGGTTCAGGATCGTAAACCGCGATGGCAGCGCTAACGGAATGGCCGTCATCATCGCGCATATCCATCACGGTCAGGCTGGGCGCATCTTCGACGGTGGCAATGCCCTGATTGAACTGCATCTTCACTCGCCCGATCGCACCAAACCGACCGTGAGACGTGTCGAACTCCTTCGCCTTTTCAGGGCGGATCACGTCATCCATTGGACTGCTCCCTCTCGGAGATAACCACAGCCGCCTCGCGCAGCGTCCGCTGGACCAGATCCGTGACCTGTTCGAGCGACGGGGGCGCGGCTTGGCCGGTAATGCCCTGCCAGCGGGCAATTAGGGTGATTGCGACCTGCTCGGCTTCATCGAAGCTAAGTGGTGAGCGTGGGGTGGCGCCGGGCGTCATGCTGTTTCCCCAAGGGCTTCAGGGAGGGGCGAACCTTCAGTGGTTGTCGTTCGACCAGCGGCCCCTCCCTGAATTGGTTGCGGCGAGGGGGCGTCATCGGGGTGGATGCCGCTGGCTGTTTGGCCCCCTCGCCACGCCTGCCACAGTTGCTTGAGCAGGCGTTTTTCGATGTATCGTTGCGCCATGTTGTGCAGGTGCGGCTTCAGCAGGCGTGCCGCGCTTGGTGTTCAGGCTGTCATTGGCCTGCTGAATTTCTTGGAGGGGCGATACGATTGTGGTTTCCGCCCTATCAGCGGCCCCTCCGGCCAACGCCTTGGCGGCGTCAGCAATCCAATTGTGGTCATGCTTCATGGCGTGACTCCTCAAAAATCTGTTCAAGTTCGGCGAGCGTCAGGGCGTTTTCAGCCTTGTTCGTGCGGCCAACCTTCTCGGCCACACGCTTCAGCCAGCGGGCTTTGTGCGCCGCGTCGGCGGCGGTTCGTTCGTAACTGGTAGCGCCATCGCGGATCTCGGATGCGTTTGCGTCCCCAAGGCGCTTCCCGCCCGGCAGCGGGTAATCGAACAGCGTCTTGGCAATCACACTGCGCAGGCGGCTGCTCTGCTCTGCGTCGACCGTGCTGGGCATGGCGGCGAGCCTGAGCGCGCCAACATGATTGCCAATGCGGTCCCGGCACCATGCCATCACCATCGAGGGCAGGATCGCGGACAGCAGGGCCTGGTCCTGCGTCACGCGCTGGTACAGGGTGCTTGTCGCGCCGGGCATGTCGCCATCGTGTTGCTGCCAGATCTCGCCAACGATCTTGGCGATAGGGTCATGGCTCGGTGTCGGGTTCGCTTGCATCAATTGGTCCCCTTCTTCCCTTCCACCAGCGCCAGCAGGTCGGCGATGGTCTTCTGGTTCGGCTCGCCCGGCGCGAAGTCGGCCAGCTCGTCGTCGGTCAGCGTGACCTGAAAGTGATCTTCGACGGCCATCGAGAGTTCGATGATGTCGAGGCTGTCCGCGCCAATAGCGTCAAGAGTGGTGGCGAGGCCCGTGGCCTGAGCGTCGAGATCGACGCCCAGGTGTTCACGAACGATCGCGGCCATTGCGATCTCGTTCTCGGTCATCAGCCGGCCTTCCGCCCGAGGCCGATCTGGACGGCCAGACTGCGCCGCACCTCGGCATAGTTCGGCGCGACAAGCGGATGATCGGCGGCGAGGTTCCAGCGCGCACGGTATTCCTCGGGCGTCAGGCCGTAAGCCGGCATCACACCTGCGGCGCTTGAATGCGGCGGGCCTGGTCTGGCGCTCAAATGGAACGGCAAACCTCTGGATCCGTGGTGACATGGGGGCGAGCAGGACCATAGATTTCGTCGCCTTGATCTCTGCCAATGCGCTCCCCGGAACCACAATCCGAGTTCGCTTGGGCGCAACGCAGGCGGAAGTCGACGGGGTTGCCTCATACGATAGCGGCGCGCAGGCATTCATCAGCCCGGCCGTGACGCGGGAAAGCGGGCTGTATCACTCGCATCTTGAGCTTAGTTCACCGCAAAGTGCGCGATGGTGGCGGATCGATATTGCTGGCCACACGGGAGACTTTGAGGCCGCCGGGCTTGTTCTGGGCAGCAAAGTCGAGCCGTCGCACTTCTACAACTACGACCATGAGTACGGGGCCGATGATCTTGGCTCGCTGGAAATTACCCCGTTCGGTGTGTTCAATGAAGAACCCGGCGTGATCCTGCGCACGATCTCGTTTCAGCTCGCATGGCAGAGCGAAGCGGAATGGGAGGCCAGTTTCCGCCCGATGATCGAGGCGCTGGGCCGCCGGGGCATCATCTATTGCTGCTTCGACCCTGAGCCAACCGCCTACCGCCAGGCGCGAACCTACATGGGCGTGATGCGCAAGACGCCGTTCGCGCGCGGCACCCGCAAGAACCGGACCTTCGCGCAGGACTTCGACATTCTGAGCATCATCTGAGCTTGCCGGTGGCGCGGGTTGCCCTTCCCCTCGCGCGCCACTGGTAGGGGTAGGGGCGGCGGAGGGCACGTCGCCGCCCCTGCTTACCGCTGGTAGGGGGCGTGGTCGGGGGCTCGACCGGGCACACCCGATCCTTATCCCGCTTATCCTTGCGGAAGCGATGCCGGCCGATACCAGCGCTCCATCCCCCGGTAAACCGGGAAAGGGGGGCAAGCGTGTCAGCGCCCGCCGCCGGGATTATGCGGAGTCTTGGGAGTCCTTACTCCACCTCCACCCGGATCGACCAGCCCAGCTTGCGCGCCATGTTGCGCGCGCCATCGTTCCAGTCAAAGTGCTCCATCACGGCGAAGCGCATCGCTTGCGCATCATCCTGACGCTCAACCACGGTAGCCTCGACGATCTCGAAACCGTCGCGCATCACGGGCGCGGTAATGGTCACGGCCACCAGATTGCCGGCCATCGTTTCCCAGATCTCGAACGCGACATGCATCGGATCGCGCCCGCGCGTTTCGAACTCATGCTGCGCGATCCGGCGGCCGGTGAACTCGATGGTCGGCCCCCGGTGCTGCTTGAACTCGACGCGCTCATGGTCGGCTGGCACGGCGGCGCGCTTGGCTGCCCGCTTAAAGGCCCGCTCCGCGTCGGCGATGATCGAGAGGGTTTCGGCTTCGGCAAGGTGAAAGGCGGTCGCCGCCTCTTCCTGCATGGCGGCCATGCGGCTGCTGAATTTGGTCAAGTGCGCGCCTTTCCGTAGGTGTTATACCAATCGTTGCGAGCATCGTCGTCGGCAAACAAAAGCCATCCGTTGTCACGCTTATCGCCAATGTCGGAAATCTGAACAAGCTCGATCGAAGAATCGGCGCCAATGATCCAGTCGTAGGTTTGAACCATTGCGGTCTGGTCGAACACATTTACGATCCGGCCTTGGCGCTTAACCTTCTTGTCCACCATTTCCAGAACCCCGCAATCAATCAACGGGTGCTGTACAGGCTTGGGGCGTGAAACTTTCGAAATTCTTTTGGCAGTCACGTAAACCTCCTTTTCATCATCACTATCATCAGGAATTTTATCCAGCTCCCAGCACATGAAGAATGGGATCTCGCCTTCCTCCTTCATGCTGCAATTCTCCATTTCGTATAGTTCTCGCGCTTGCATTTCTGCCAAGCGCTGTTCCGATTGCGCTGGTAAGGCGCCTCGGCATCCTTCACGACCACGCCTTCCCCATCCGAGGCCCACACGCGCCGCGCCGCGTCGATCACGTCCGCCGCGTCGAAGGCCCACGCATCGGGGATCATCTGAACGGCGGTAGCCCCCTGGTCGCGGCCCCGGCTTCCCGGTCGCCATTCCCATTCTTCTTCCGCGGTGGCTTCCATCAGCGCCGCAAGCCGCGCCTTGCGCTGGATGAGCGGGGTAGGATCACCGCCCGCGCGCCAGGCGGCCAGCGGCACGGCGTCGAATACGTGGAAGATCCCCGCCTCCCCGCCGAGCCTATGGCCGCGCTCGCACCATTCCTTTGTCGCGGCCAGCGTTCCGCCAACCTGAAACTCACCGTCAAAGAACATCGGTTCTCCGGCGGCGCGCTCCATGCGGTTGAGCTGGTGCAGGATATGGCCCACGCCCTCGATCGGCATTCCGTTGCGGGTCCAGAGGCGAACCTTGCCGTCAATGCCGGGGAAGCGCAGCGCGCGGAAGCCGTCAATTTTGGCTTCGATCATGGCGCCAGCGGTAGGGAGGGATCCCCGCCAATCGGTCGCGAGTTGGCAAAGCTGGGTCACGGCTTTGCCCCCATGCGTTCAAGCCAATCAATTATGGCCCATCCCGAAATATAGCGCACGATCTTCGCGCCTTTGGGGCTCGGTAGATCTATGTAAGCCAACCCATGATCGGACACGAATCTCCGAAGAGCTATTGAACTTACCCCAAGCGCAATCGCTGCCTCTTGCTCGGTATATAGAGGGTGAAGCGCAACAATCCTAGCTGTTACATTCTCTCCGGCAACCTCGCCTGTTGCAGACATGACGGCATTGGCCGTTTTTCCGCGATTGTGCCTTACGTTGAATTTCGGATTCTCTGAAATAATGGCATCAGTTTCAGCTTTCAGAACGCTTTCCCTGCAAGGGTAGTGCTCAATCTTTACCGTCTCTATCTGATCCCACCAATGCGAATGCTTGGAGTGCTCTTTCAGTCGAGTAGGGATGCGTGAGGTGATCCCGATATACAGAAGCTCTCCATCCTTGGAGAAATGTCGATACAACGCCTCTGCCATAATCATTCCTTTCCTAAGCCCTGAGTTGAACCGGCGCGGGCGCTTCCAGTTCGCTGGTGATACGCTCCCCCGTCCCGGCGCGCAAGGTGAGCGCGCGCCAGTCGGTTTTCGCCGGTAGGGGGTGCGCGGTGCTAACCCGCGATAGGGGGGCTATCCGGCCCGGCGCAACGCCGCCTCTGCCACCGCCAGACGGGAAGCCATCCCGTCGAACTTGTCCGCCAGTTCGTCCAGCGCGGCTTTCATCGCCCGGTTGCGGGCATCGGTTGCGGCAAGCGCGGTGCGAGCCTGGTCGCGTTCCCGCACAAGCTGGGCCAGATCGCTGGCGCGTTCGGGTTGCGCCGGGTCGGCCATGTCGCTGCGCAGCTTGTCGAGCTGGGCGGCGAGCACGTCCGCGCGCTGGCGCTGGAACATGGCGGCCTTGCGGGTGCTGGCGAGCAACCGGCAGGCGCGGGATGCGCTGGCGCGGCGCTTGAGCCGCTCCCCCACCTTTTCGCCCCAGGTCCGATGTTGCAGCGCTTCCCATTCGGCACAATCGGCGGTGAGCCGTTCCACGTCCGCCTTGAGCGCCTTTTCCCGCGCTTCCATGCTGCGAATGAAGGTTTCGGCCGTTGTGAGACCCGATTGGCTGGCGCGCAAGGCTTCCTGCACCTGTTCCCGCATCCGCATATGATCGGCCGCAATGGCGCGTTGACGGCGGGCCTCGATCCGCGCCGCCCATGCGCGGCGGATAGCGCGTTCATGCGCCGCCGTGCGCCGGGGCCGCGCGACTTCACCGGAAGGGGCAACCTCGATCTTTTCCCCATTGACCGCCGCGCCCGTGCTTTCCGCCGGTAGGGCCGCAATGCGCGCTTCGAGCGCGGCCACGCGTGCCGCCAGATCGGCCAGCGGGTCGGCGGGCAACTCGCAAGTTTCGCTTACCAGTTCGACAGGCCCGCTTTCCGGCCCGTGGAGCGCGCCGGGCGCTTCCCCGCCCTCTTGCGCCATGTCGGGCGACAAATCGCTCCCAGCGGCTTCCGGCTGGCAAATTTCAGGCATCGCGGGCGCGGGGGCTTCCGGTTCGATCACCTCCCCCACGGTTTCACCGCGCAAAGCGGCCTCCACCTGGTCACGGGTGAGAAACTGCACCTGGTCGCGCTGCTTGCCGGTAAAGCATCGGCCATCGGCGCGAACGGTCATAAACCGGCTGTCACCCTGGGCGAACAGCCATTGCAGGATATAGACCACGCGCCCGGCGATGGTGAGCGCCAGCGTTTCAAAGCATGACTCCCCGGCGATCCGGCGCACCTGTTCCGCGTTCAGATGGATTGCCCCGGCCCGGTTCTGGGCGAGCGGGTAAACGGTCGCATCGCCGTCGATTTCAAGGGTGACATTGGCTTGCAGCGGGCGGCGATCTTCCTGCGGCATGACAACCGAATACGAACCATCGGCCCAGACTTCGCGCGGCTCGATATAGACTTGCTCGACAACGAGGGTTTCCCAGTTCGGCCGCTCGACATATTCGCCCTTGGTCCAGGTCCGTTCCCCGAACGTGGCGCCAACCGCCTGCCCGTCCCGCACTTGCAGGCTATTCGACTGCCACGCGAACGGGATAGGGCCGTTGCGGGTTTCCGCCAGGCCATGCAAATAGGTGAAGGCGCGTTCCCGGTCATGGTCATAGCCATAGGTGAAGCCCTTCACCGGCTCATTCTCGGCAACCACGTTCATGCAGGCAAACAGCAAGCCATCATCGCCGGGCGCTACGCCCAGCTTGCCTTGCGCCGCATCCTGCCATTCGATCGGCTGGCCAGCGGCCTTTTCCAGCTTAGCCATACTGGCCAGCGGCGCGCCCGCCACCAGTTCGGGGAACAGCGGCGCCGCATCATCGCCGGTAGGGGCGAGCTGCACCTCGAACGGCCGCGCGATGTCAGGGAACGTGCCGTCAATCGCCTTGGTCCATATCGTGACGGCGCCAAGGTCAAGCCGGATCATGCCCCCGCTGAATTTGCGGGCATCATAGGCCAGCGCCAGCGCATCGTCCGCCCCGGCAATCTTGGCCGCATGGGGCAGTATGGCAACCGCTTTGCGGTGCAGGATCAGGTCGGGCAGGCTTTCCGCCCCGGCCGGGATAGGGCGGCTGGCCAGCGCCATATTCGCGCCATCGGTCGCCGCCAGCAAAAGCCGGTCGCGCCCGGCCAGATCCCGCGCCTGAATCGAAACGCCTTGCAGGTAATAACGCGCCTCACTGGCCGACATGCACGGCGCCAGCGCGGCCAGATCGGCCAGGAAGCGCGCCGCCGGAACGGTAAACCCCGGTAGGGCTTCCCCGACTTCGCCGGTAGGGGGGAGCGGGAAGTCGTCGGCCGGAAGGGTTTTGAGGGTGAAGGCCGCGCCGCCGGTCCCGGCGGTCAATATGACGCGCTCGATAGTGCGCGCCGGGAAGTGCGCTTCCTGCCCTTCGTTGGCAAACCGGACATGCCCGGCCTTGCCCTTGGCGAGCTTCGCCAGCGCATCGGCCAGCGGCCCGGCTTCAACGCATACGGTGCCGGGGCTTTCCACGTCCGCCGCCAGCGTGACGGCGGCCCAATGGTCAAGGTCGGTCCCGGTCATGGTGACGCGGCCCGCCGGATCGGCGCAAATCAGGACATGCGCGGCAATCGGGTAGCTGAACCTGCGCTCGATCACGCGCTTAGCCAGAAACGCGGCCGCGCTGGCAATGGCCGCCGGTTCAATCGTGAAGGCCGCGCGGGTCGGTTCGGCCGCCTGGGTGTCAATGTTGCTCTGTTCCATGCTCATTCGCTCCAAAAGCCCGTTGATTGACCGCGCGGGCGGGCAGGCCGCGCGGCTTGGCTTGCGCCACCGCCGAACCGGGGTAGGACCGGCGCGGGGGTGGCGGGCGGCTCTAAGGCCGCCGCGCCGGGTGAATGCGGTAGGGGTTAGTCAATGAAGGTGAGCGCCTCGCGTGACAGTTCCGCCGGGTCATCGCCGCAAAGCAATAGGCCCTCATCATCAGCGGCCGGATCATACAGAACAAACGCACCAGGCCAGCGCGCGGCGCGATCCTTCAAGGCCGCCGCGTTCGCGCGGTCCAAGTCGTCATTCTTCCCGCCGTATCCATCCAAAGATTCCAGCGCTTCAAATTCAGCGCGGGGAACAATGCAGAAGCCGTAGGAAGCAATTTCGTGCGCCATATTCAGCCCTCCCCCCATTCGCTCGCCGTGTCGTAAGGCTCGATTGCATCCGGCAATGGCTGGCCGGGATGCGCTGGCCGGAACGGCGCGGCCGTCCCCGCAAAGCCCGTGCCCTCGAACGTGGCGCGGCCCGCGTTGATCCCCAGGGCTTGCCCCAGGTCGCTTGCCATGCAGCTTGCCAGCGCTTCGAGCTGCGCGAGATAGTCGGCCGCGCGCGGGTGCTGGATGGTTTGCAGCGCCTCTAGAATTTCATCGGTGCGGAGAATGTAGGCCATCGGTCAAGCCTCCCCTGCCAGCGCTTCCGCTTCCCGCGCCGCCGCGATCAGCGCCGGGCCGGAAAGGTTCGCGCCCGCCAGTTCATCGGGCGCTACGGCAACCCAATTCAGCTTTGTTTCGTCTCCGCAGTCGTCACAGTAGGCGGAATCGTCATAGGTGCCAGAAAGCCCCCAATCCTGCCCGGCCATGTTCCAGCGCGCCGCGCCGTCAATGACAACCGCATCCCCGCCGCAAGAGCGGCAAACCGGCTTTTGCGGTTCATCGCCCCCGGCTTCACCGATAGCCCCCGCCGGTTGCGCGGTAGGGGCGTGCGCGGCGCCGTCAATGCGGGCGATGATCGAACGCAACTCACCCAGCACGGCACAGGCATTCGCCACGCTGGCCGCGCATTCGTCCGCATCGGTGAAAATGTCCCCTTCAAGCGCATCCGCCGCCTTGCGCAGCGCCGCCAGCATGGCGGGGGCTTCCTCTGCGAGCTGCACGCGGCGAGCCAGCGCCAGCGCGTCGGTAAAATCTTTGTTGTCGGTCATGTTCTCAATTCTCCTATGCCCTTCACCATAGCGCCAGGCGGGCAAGGCCGCCGCTTCAAATCGGACGATAAGCCCATTCGGGTATGACTTCACAAGCGCCGCGCCTTCAACCTTGGCGCCTTTCTTGTCGCCATAAACGGGCCGCGCGCCGGGCGCGCCTTCCGGCGTAAAGGCATAGTCTGCACTGCGAACCAAAAGCGTGCCGGTTTCCCGCCGCTTGAATTTTGGCTTTAGGATGAACCGATTCCCATAATGGAAAGCGGTTTCATCCTCTCGCATATCTTCCGCCGGGCAACCTTGCGCCAGCAATTGCGCGCGATAATCCGCCACCATTGCGGGCCAATCTTCAACCGTTGCGACGCCTTCAACCGATTTGACGACGCGGGCGCCTGCATGAGCGGCGAACCAATCCTTTACGCTTTTGTAAGCCATAGCTGCAAATCCTATGCCCTAGCTTGACCTATCCCGCCGGGCGCGCGGGGTAGGGTTAGGCCCTTGCCTATCGCGCCCCCCTAAGCGGTGAAAGGGGGCGGGATAGGCGGCGCCGCTCGATTGCGGCGCCCGCCTAAATGCGGATAGGGCGAGCTAGTAACCCATGCCCGCATACAACCGGCCGCGCGGGCACTCTCGCTTGCCCTTCTCATGGGCAATTGCAGCGCTCCAAACGGGGGCCCGCTTCAAACGCTGAATTGCCCGCGCGGCCGCCTCACTGTCAAAGCAACGCTGGCGATAGCGGCGCATAGCTGCAAAAGCGCGCGACGCGCGGGATTCGGCAATGGCTTGGCGCGCCTGCCAAATATCCCCAAAGGCGCTAGGCTTGTGCCCGGCCGCCGGATTGCGGGGAAGCGCCGCGCATTGCCCGGGGTCGCGTCCGTCAATGTGGTGTAGAATTGGGTGTGACCAGCGGGCTGCATTTTCAGGCGGCCTTGGGTGTAATCTGTAGCGGCTGTGCCTCCTCGATCATTGGTGTAGCAAGGGCGGCCATGCCCTCGATCTGCATGTAGCGGTGCTGGAGCTGGTATTCGTCATTCTGCTCCAGCAGGACGGCGCCGACGAGGCGGATGATGCTATCCTCGTTCGGGAAGATGCCGACGACATCGGCGCGGCGCTTCACTTCCTTGTTCAGGCGTTCCAGTGGATTGGTGGAATGTAATTTGACGCGGTGCTGCTCGGGGAAGGTCATGTAGGCCAGCACGTCGTGCTCGGCATCGTCCATGCAGGCGCCGAGCTTTGGCCAGCGGGTACGCAACTGGTCGGCGACCTGGCGCCAGACCTGTGTCGCGGCGGCATGGTCGGGCTGGAGGAAGACCTGGCGGATGGCAGCGGCGACGACGGTGTTCTGGCCCTTGGGCACGTAGGCCAGGGCATTGCGCATGAAGTGGACGCGGCACCGCTGCCAGGTGGCGCTGAGCACGCGAGTGATCGCTGCCTTGAGGCCCTCGTGGGCATCGGAGATGACCAGCTTCACGCCGGTCAGTCCGCGGCGTGCGAGGTCCTTGAGGAAGCTCGACCAGAATGGCTCGGCTTCGGAGGGTCCAATGTGAAGGCCAACGATTTCGCGCTTGCCCTCGGTGTTGACGGCAACGGCTATTATCGCGGCGACACTGACGATCCGCCCGCCCTCGCGCACCTTGAGGTAGGTAGCATCGAGCCAGAGGTAGGGCCAGTCGCCGGTGAGCGGCCGCTTAAGGAAGGCATGGACACGTTCGTCGATATCCTTGCACAGCTTGGACACCGAGGATTTGGAGATGCCGGTCATGCCCATGGCCTGCACCAGCTCGTCGACACGCCGGGTGCTGACGCCGGCGATCCACGCCTCCTGGATCACCGCGACCAGCGCCTTCTCGACGGTCTTCCTGGGTTCCAGGAAGCCAGGGAAGTAGGCGCCGGTCCGTAGCTTGGGAATCCTCAGGTTGAGCGTGCCGAGCCGGGTATCGAGGCTGCGGTCGCGGTAGCCGTTCCGCCAGGTCGTCCGGTCGCCGGAGCGCTCGTGTCGGCTAGCGCCGACCAGGCCATCGACGTCGGCCTCCATGATGATCTGTAATACGCTCTCGGCGATCGTGCGCAGGAAATCTCCATCTCCAGTCTTCGCCATCAGCTCGGCAAGCGGTAGTCTGTCGTCGGTCATCGGGATCAACTCCTCGGTGGGCGTGTGAAGTGTGGTAACTCCACCTTACCGATGAGCCCGGTGGCCACCGAGATCGAAATCGCATGGGGTGGGGCATGCCCCACCCCATGCGATCATCTCAATCTACACCAGAAATTACACCACGAGCGCGGACGCTAACTTGCCCGGCCGCATTTGCGTAAATGTTCCAAGCCCCATGACGGCCGACAAATTGCGGAAAATTGGCGCGCGAATAATACTGCATAGCCTTGCCTCTCATATACCCTTGGATTGCCAGCACGCGCGGGCATTGCGTGCCGGTCTAGGCCCTAGCCTAGCGCTATCCCGGCGCCTGATAGACCGGGATAGGGCAAGGCCGCGCGGGATTGCCCCCGCGCGCCGGGCTTCACTGATAGGGGGGCATTGCCTCAATAATCCCCCGTTGCCGGTCAATCGAGACGCGCCCCCAATCATCGCGCCCCCGCTTGGCAATGGTGAAGCGCCAGCGGTTAGGGCAATCGGGCAAGGGCTCTAGCGTATAGGCAATTCTGCCCGATTCCCCCCGTTGCCAGCCTTGCGCCAGTATCTGCCCGATATGGCGCCGATTCGTGGCGGTTAGGTGCAAGCCTTCAATTAGCCGGATCATGCCGCGCCCCCGCTTGCATCGCCGCAATCATGCCAGGCACGCGCCCGCGCTTGTATGGCGATTCCTGCCAATCGCGCCCGGCCGCCTGATAGGGCGCCAGCTTGATATAAACCGCGATTGCACGCGCGGCGCCGCTCCCCTTCACACTATCCCGAAAAGCCTTGCAAAAGGACCGGCCGTGAAAATTGAGCGCCTTGCCGTCACTGGCGCGGCATATGGTCAAAAGCGGCCCGTCAATTTCTGCAAGGTGCAAGCCGTCTGTTACGGCATAATCGGCGGCGCTCATGCGCGGCAATCCCGGATCATGGCCAGCAATCCGCGATAGCTATCGGCACAAAATGAACCCATTTCCCCCCGCGCATCCCATGCGCGCCAAAACCCATTGGCGGGGTTTTTGCTAACCACGAAACCACGAATCACTTTGCTCATAGCTAAGCCTTCCCTAAATCCTGCCTCATCAGGCGGGGGGCGGATAATCCCCCGCGACGGCCGCAAGGCGCGGCCGTTTCGGCTAGACCAGGCTTCCCGATAGGCCGCGCGTTTGCGGCGCGTTCATAATTTCAGACGGCCGCCCATGAGGGAAAACGATAAACCGCCGCGCGCAATCGCTGGCAAATATCCATCCCCCCGATTGCTCTCGGTAAATCACGGCGCCGGATAGATTCGGAAATTCCGCCGATTGCGGGATTGGTGAAGGCATGGCCATAGCTCAAAGCTCCTGATTAGCCCGGCGCGCAATGTCACGCGCCAAGGGCAGATAATGGGGAAGTGTCGCGCGCATTGCGCCAGCGACTACGGCAAGCGCCAGCAAGGCCAGCGCGGGGGGGATAAGGGCGAGCATTAGGCGCGCCCTTCAACATCGGCCCACAAAGCGGGCTTATTCATGCATGAACGCGCGCCAGCGAATTGCCCGGAACGTTCAAAGCGCACTTCAACAGACAATCCGATAGGCAGGGCGCGCAAATAAGCGCCAGCTTCAACGGGGGCGCCTTCAAATTCAGGCGCGCGCCGGGCTTCAATGGTGACTGCACGCGCGCCCATTGCATCGGGGGCGCTGGCGCGGATTGAATTGCGATAGACTTTTGCGACAAGCTGCATGGCTCAAGCCCCCCGAATCGCGCGGATCAAATCAAACGCGGCGATTGCAAAACAGGAAAGCGCCGCCGCCATATGGCCAGCAAAGGCCCAAGCGGTGAAAACATTGCCCGGCATGGGGGGGGCGAAACCGGCGCCCATGCAGGCGATTGCAGCGACTTCACAAGTAAAGATTGCAGCAAGATAACGCATTGCGAACCTATCAGGGGAAAGTTTGGGGGCGCCTTATGGGGCGCCCCCGCCCCTGCCTTTCCTATCGTTATGCCCTATCCGGGAGAGGGGCGGGCGTTCCCTCTAAGCGCTAGAAAACATATCGCGCGGCGAAACGCAATAGAAAAAATTCGAATATCGCAAATCAAGCTGCAATGCGGGGCGCTGGATCAAAGCAAGCGCTCGCCCCTTCGCAATGGCGCGCGGCGCTTCGAGCGAATAGCGGGGCAACCTCGTGGAGCGGATAGTATGCGCGCCCGCGCGCGCGGGTCCTACCTACGCGCGCGCGTATGCTATAGCGCTGGAAAACCGCTTTTTTGTTTTTGGCCCCAGCTTCCATCATTACAAACAGTTCAAAGTTGTAGTTCAGCGCTCCGCAAGAATACAAAAAAGCCGCCACGCGATGCGCAGCGGCTCATTTGATGGGTATTTGACGCGGATCTCACATTGGCCCGCCCGCTATGTCAGAAACGGCGGATTTCCTGACGTTCAGCTATTTGACCGGGTTTTGATCCTACCCCTTTCCAAAGCGGCGGGTGATAAGTTGGGCGTAGTGGTCCGCCGTGTCGCTAAGGCGCTCTTTGGTCAACCACTCCACCACATCGGCAATCGCCTGCTGGTAGCCTTTGGCGTATTCGGCGTTACGGTATTCGCCTATGGAGCAGCCTTCAAACGTCCACACGTTCAGTTCGTCACTCATCTGCGATCCTTTCGAGTTCGGCGCGGCGATCAATGTCGGCCTCGTTGATGCAAGTTCGATCCCATTCATCGCGGACATAAACGTCGCCGCCGCGCGCCAGATACAACTTGCCATCGACGCAGCGACTTTCTGAGCACCCCGACAGGGCAACGAAAGCGAGAGTAAGCAGCCCCCGCGCGATCTTCGCTGCGTCAGTCATGGCTTGGCTCCTGCGAGGGCTTGGCGGGCGGCATCAATGTAGGCATCTACATCGTCCGGTGCGTATCTCTGCCCTGCAAACTCGTCGGGAACGCTGATGTAGAAGTTGTGAGGTGGGCAGCTATGGTCCCGTAGCCAGTGATAGCGTTCCGCATCGCTGTGCAACGCCGTCTCCCGCTCCTCCGCAGCGCGCAGGGCTTCGGTCAGGTGGGTGATTTCGGCGTCACTGGCGCGGGCGTTCCATGCGGCGATGGCTTCGTCATCCGTCGGACGGAAAGGGCCTTGCGCACGACACTCAATATTTTTGCAGCAAACAACTGAATGCCCCATAGTGTCATCGTCTATGTAAGCCTCACCACCGCAATGGGCGCACGGCTTCAATTCACTCTGCATCACTGCCTCCTGCGGACGGGGTGGGAAGGGGCATCCAGTGGGTTGCTGACCCGTGGCGGCTTACATTGCTGTAATGGCCCACGCGCTCACCTGTTTCGTATGGTGCGGCTTCGATAAGCCATTTGCCGTCGCGCCAATCTCGCCAAGCAAGCAATACTCGTGTGTTCGGTGGGGGTGACGCGCTTTCGATCCCCTGCCACTGCGGCTCGGCCTGAACGGGCATCGCGGCGATGGCGGCTTTTGCTTCGCGCATGAGTTCGCGCTGCTTACTCTGCGTAAGTTCTTCCCATTCGCATAAGTCTGGCACCATGTCGCGGTAGTGCCCCCAGTGGTTACGCTGCTGATCCCAAATCGCCCGCGCTACCTTCTCGATCTGGTTCATGTCGGTTCCTTCCTGTTTTTGCGGCGGCGCTGGCTGCATCGCTGCTCGTTTTATTTGGTTGTGGGCGTCCTCAGATTTCTGCTTGCCTTTCTGCTTGTCTCTCTCAACGAGTTCGCGCCACGATAATGGTCCGTGCGTCATGCGTTGGTGTCCTTATCTTGCGCGCGGAGGGTGGTGGTCATCACACACCCCGCGCTTTGAGTGCGGCGGCTGCGAGGGCTAGGGCGGGGGTGGATGCGTAAGACCAGTTCAGCGGCGCGATATGCTGTTCATGGCAGCAAGCCGAGTTCTTGCTAGTAACTGCCCATTTCCACCCCTCCGGCACCAGCATCAGAGCGGCGTCGATGCTGGCGGTGTAGCGGGGAAGTTGGTTGAAAATCGAATTGTAGAGATCGGCGCTTTCGACCATCCAATCCAAGCCGAACGCCTTGATTGCATTTGCGGGGGTAATGGTCGCGCATTCGATCTGCCAATCCACGGCGGCGGCAATCAGGCAATCCAGTTCCCTGCTCGGCCCATCCGCGCTTTCGAGGCGGGTGATTAGGTCGTTGGTCATTCCCCCGCCTCCCCGATCTTGCGCCACTCGTAGCCACGGGCTTGCATGGCGGCGCGGAGTGCGTCTGCACCATCGACGCAACCGGCGAAGCCCACCGGCAAACTAGCGAAAGCCTCCACCAGCGGGTCGGGGTCGGGCGCGGGGAGGATGAAGGGGGCGAGGCGTGATCTCATTGGGCCAGTCTTGGCAAATCCCCGCGCTTCGAGATCGCCATCCACAAGCAGTGCAGCCTCACTAAACCGCTCCGCCTGTTCCCGCAGTTCTGCGGCGTGGCGGGCTTCGGTGGATGCTTGGGATTGCACCGCATCCAAGAGCGCGCAACGCAACTCGGTGTGCTTGGCATCGTCCAAATCGCTGCGTCGGTTGATGGCGTGCGCATTCACCAGCGCCAGCGCTTTTGCTTCGGTGTCGGTCATGGTCATTGGCTGCGATCCTCGTTGATGGCCTGAATACGTTCTTCGATCACGTCTGCCGGGTGGCCCAGCTTCGTCATCGTGCGGCGAAATTCCGCCGTGTCGCAGGTTCCGCAAAAGCGCTCCTCGGCGCGTTCGGTGGCGGTCCAGAATGCTTCGTCGGTCATGCTGCCCCCTGCAAGGACAGGGGGGCGGAAAATCGACCACGAGCCCGGCCCCTTAAAACCTTATCACGCATGTTTTCAGCAACAGTGCCAAAGCGAAGATGCGCTGGGTTGCAGCAAGCTGGATTGTCGCAGCGATGAAGAACTTGGAGGCCGGCTGGCTCATCCCCAGCAGAAAGTATCATCGCAACGCGGCTGGCCGTAACGCCTCGATAGCTAGTGATCTTGAATGACCCGTACCCATCACTTGTTTTCGCCCCACGCCAGGGCCAGCACTCAGACGCGCTTCCAATTTGAACGTATGACCAGAAACGTTGAATGCGCTTGTCACCGCCAGAACCGTTCAGCAGATCCCAAATTGAAGCTGATTTAGCTTTGCGGGATCGCCCAAAATGGTTGGACACCGCACCATCGGGACTCGGCGGGCTTCCGTCAGTCAAGCCGGACGGTTGGACGCTGCCAAATGCCTGATTTTCGGAGGTTGCGTCATTCCGCCTCCGGCACCACTTTCCCACATTGCGAAAGAATGCGTCCCTGTTGCAGGGACAGGTGCACCTACGTGCCTTCAAAGTGGCACAAGGCGGCCAACCGGAACTTCCGGTCGACCGCCTGCCACCTGCGTTCGCGTCGCGCCAGGTTTACAGCGTCAAAGGTCCGTGCTGGATGTGCGGCAGGACATGACGGGCAAACATGTCTGCCTCCTGCATGTGTGGATAGCCGGACAGGATGAACGCCTCGATCCCTTCGGCCTGATAGGCGCGGAGCTTGGCCAGCACCTGATCCGGCGTACCGACGATGGCCGCTCCGCAGCCGGAGCGGGCACGACCGATTCCGGTCCAGAGGTTGTCCTCGACAAAGCCGTCCCCGCCCGCTGCGCTGCGCAGTTCCTGCTGGCGCTGCACGCCATAGTTCTTCGCATCGAGCGATTGTTCACGAATCGCCTTGCCTGCATCCTCGTCCAGCTTGGAAAGCAGGCGATCGGCATACATCCGCGCTTCCTCCTCTGTTTCGCGCACAATCACGTGGGCGCGGTAGCCGAACTTCAGCGTGCGGCCGAACCGGGCGGCGCGTTCCTTCATGTCGGCGATGGTTTCACGCACCTTGTCCATCGTGTCCGGCCACATCAGATAGACATCGCACCCTTCTGCAGCGCATTCGCGTGCTTCGTGGCTCAGGCCGCCGAAGTAGAACGCCGGGCACTTGCCGGACAGGGTCGTGATCCGCGGCGGGTCCAGCTTGAGCTTGTAGAATTCACCTTCGTGATCGAGCGATTCCCCATTGAGGAGCGTGCGCACGATCTTCATCACCTCGGTCGCGCGGGCATAGCGCGGACCAGAGGCAATCGTCTCGCCCGGCATATCGGACGAGATGATGTTCACATTGAGCCGCCCCCCCGTACCGGCCGCGTTCGGGCCAAGAATACGGTCGAGCGTGGCAATGCGGCGAGCCAGCTGTGGCGGCCAGTCCTCACCGATCCGCGTTGCCCAGAGCAGCTTGATCCGTCGCACCTGCGTGGCCACCGCGGCGGCAAATGCGGTCGTATCGAGGCCCAGCTGATAGCCTGACGGCAGCAGGATATTGTCGAACCCGCCTTCCTCCGCGCGCAGCACGATATTGCGGCAATGTTCCCAGCTGGACTTCAGATAGGGGTCCGATACCCCGAGAAACTCGTAATCGTCATCGCAGAGGGCGGAAAACCAGGCGATCTCACACTGTTGGTCGGTCATGTAGCGCTCCTCTCAAGCTCTGGACGCAGCGCCGCGCGCAACGCGGCCGCGTGGGCGTCGTTGGTTCGATCATTCTCTTGTCGCCAATGCGCCACCACCCGGCGCCATTGGCTGCTTCATGTTTATGTCTGTCAGCGCCGTCAGGGCAGCCGCTCACCGCGCGCAGCGACGAGCACGGCGTACCAGTCTTCACGGGTCCAGCGCACCTGCATGGCCGCCGTCCCTTCGGCAATGCGGCCAGCCTGTTGCGACCCGATGATCGGCACGATCCCGGCCGGATGCGCCATCAGCCAGCTATAGGCCGCCACGGTGCGCGAGACACCCTGCGCAGCACCAACCCGGTCCAGTTCAGCCGCGACCGCCATGTCGCGCGCGGTTTCCGGCTTGGCCAGACGGCCGCCACCGAGCGGAGACCACGCCAACGGGGTAAGCCCCAGCATCATGGCCTGATCCAGTTCGCCGTTTTCAAAGCAGGTGATCCGCAGCGGGCTGATTTCCGGCTGGGTCGAAACCAGCTTGTGGCCAAGAAACTGGTTGAGCGCGGCGGTCTGGTGCACGGTGAAGTTGGATACCCCCAGGGTGCGGATCTTGCCCGCCGTCACCGCATCATCCAGCACCCGCGCCACTTCCTGCGGGTGCGCCAGGATATCGGGGCGATGCACCTGCCACAGATCGACACTGTCCACCTTCAGGCGGCGGAGCGAGGCATCGATCGCGCTGCGCAGATAATCCGCACTCTGGTCATAAGGCAGTGGCGGCAGAATGCCGCCCTTGGTGGCCAGCACCATGCGACCGCGCAGCCCCGGTTCAGCGGCCAGCACTTCGCCCAGCAGCGCCTCGGCATCGCCAAACCCGCTGGCGCCATCAAAACCATAGATGTCCGCCGTGTCGAGCAGGGTGATCCCGGCATCGAGCGCGGCATGCACCAGCGCGGCGGCTTCGGACATGGTCCGGCCATCTTCGGCCAGACGCCACATCCCCCAGGCGATGGGCGAAATCGCGATATCGCTGGAACCCAGCTGGCGGGTCGACGGAGGTGCGGGCAGTTCGCTCATCATGGTTTCCTGTATGGGGGCGCGACCGATGCGCGCTCGACTAGGGAATGGGGCAGGCGACGGTGCGTAATGTCGCCGCCCGCAATCAGGATTTCCGTCGCCGTGCGGGCCAGTTCGGCCATTGGCTGATGGATGGTGGTCAGCGGCGGCCAGACCGTGCGCGCCAGCGTGGTGTCATCGAATCCGGCGACCGAAAGCTGCCCCGGCAACTCGATGCCCCGATCGTGCGCAACCGCCAGCACCCCGGCGGCCATGTCGTCATTCGACGCGAAGATTGCCGTGGGGCGATCCGCCATGTCGAGCAGGCGATTGGCTGCCCGCACACCGCTTTCAAAATCGAACTCGCCGTCGCAGACCAGTTCCGGTTCATAAGCGATACCGGCGCGATCCAGCGCGCGGCGATAGCCGAACAGGCGATCATCCGACGCCATGTGATTGGGATGGCCCTTGATGAAACCGATGCGGCGATGCCCGGCGTTGATCAGATATGTGGTCATATCGTCTGCCGCCTGGGCATCGTCCATGAACACCGAACTGGTCAGGGCATGGTTGGTGCCCGGCGAAATCCGCACGAACGGCACGTCCATCGCCTCCAGCGCGCGCAGCACCGGGACGCAATCGGTCACCGGCGACGACAGGATGATTCCGTCCACCTGAGTCTCAGACACTAACCCGCGCACTTGCTCGCCCACTTGCGGATCGGCCACATCAACGGGCTGCGCCAGCAGGCGGATGCTGTTCTCCTTGCAGAACTCCCAGCAGCCGGTCTGGATCTGGAACATGTAGTACGGGCTGTGGTTGTCATAGATCAGCGCGATCTGGTTGGACTTTGCCCCCGACAGGATGCGGGCCGCGATGCTGGGACGAAAATCCAGATCCCGCATCGCCTCCTCTACCCGCGCGCGCGTCTCGGCGCTGACATAAGGGTGGCCGTTCAGCACGCGGCTGACGGTCTTCACCGCCACCCCCGCCTTGGCCGCCACATCGCGGATATTGGACCGCTCGCTCATCCCTCCAGCACCCCCGCAAGACCCGCAAACAACGGCGCAAAAGCGCTGTCCGGGCGGTAGAATACTGGCGGCTGACCGATCGGGGCAGGCACTTCATGAATGCCGGCGGGATAGTCCGCCCCCGTCCAGCAGTGCCGCCACGGCCCCTCGCCCGGCAGGATCACCGAGCGCGATTTCGCGCCTTCCTCGATCACTGGCGCCACCAGCAGATCGGCACCGTATAGGTATTGATCCTGCACCGTAAAGAGTGCCGGATCATCGGGGTAATGCAGGAACAGCGGGCGCTGCACCGGCAGGCCCTGATCGGTCGCTTCACTGCACAACTGGCGCACATACGGGGCCAGATGGGCATGAACGCGGCTCCACCGGGCGAAACAGGCCAGCAGATCAGCACTGGAATCGTATTGCAGGTTGTCGTCAGGGCGGTTGCCTTCATGGCTGCGCATGACTGGCGCAAATGCCGACAGCTCGCACCAGCGCTCCATCAGTTCCACCGTCCGCACATTGCCATGGAGCGAGGTGTAACCGCCGCAATCCGAATGGCTGTAGGCATTGCCGACCAGCCCGGCCGAAAGTGCGCCGGTAATCACCGTGCCGATCCCGTCATGCCGGGTGAAATCGACCGACTGATCGCCCGCCCACAGCAGCGGGCAATACCCTTGCACCCCGGAATAGCCGGCCCGCATGAAGAATACCGCGTCGCCGGTCTTGCCCCGGCTGGCGACGGCCTGCGCATTGACCTCGGCCCAAAGCACGGGCCAGCGGTTATGCGCTTCCATCGGATCGGATCCATCGGCCAGCCTGACATCGGTGGGCAGATATTCGCCAAAGTCGGCCATCCAGCCCGAGATGCCGATGTCGAGCATTTCGCGGCCCAGCACCTTTTCCGCAAACCAGTCGCGGGTTTCGGGGCGGGTGAAATCCAGCACGCCGCAATCGAATTCGCCGAAATCGACGAGGTACACCTCATCGCTGTCCTGGCGCAGGCAGAAGTGCCCTCCTTCCGCGGCTTCCTCATACAGGATGCCATCGACCGCCAGGTAAGGATTGGCGTAGGCGAGGAACCGGATGCCGCGCGCTTCCAGCGCAGCAATGCGTTCGGGCAAGTCGGCGTAGCGCTGCCGGTCGCGCCGCCAGTCCCAGAACAGGCGGCGGCCAAAGCTGGTTTCGCGAATGCCGGCCCAGTCCTCGCACCACAAGCCCGATACGGCAGCCCCGGCCTTGATGAAGCCCTCCAGCCGTTCGAAACTGCGCAGACCGTCTTTCAGGCCAACGATGGCCCCGCCGATCGCCCAGTCAGGCAGCGGCGGCTGGCGACCGAACCGGGCGGAAAGCGCGCCAACCAGTTCCTGCGGGCAATCTTCCGCGTAGAGTTCAAACACCGTGCGCGGCGACCACACTTCCACCGCATGGCGTGACGGGTCGGTGAAATCCAGCACGCTGTAGCATTCCGCCGTGCAATGCACCGCCAGCCAGCGCGAAGTCAGGAAGGTCGGCTGCGGATAATTGGTATTCCAGTAATCGCCCCCGGCCATGCCGGTTTCATCCATCAGCCGGGTCAGCGCGGTCGACTTGTCGCGCCCCACTCCCGGCTCGCTGGTCCACATCGGGAAAGCGCGGCCATTGAGCGCGAAGTAGCTCATCTGCTCCCCGCCGCCCCATACCGCTTCACCGGGTTCGGCGTGAAAGTTCAGGTGGATCCGGTCATACCCGTCACGCAGCAGTTCCACGGACAGTCGCCCGTCCACCAGCGCCAACCGCGCGGCAGGTTTGCCACCCTCCAGCAGCATCACGCCATCGGCTTCGACCTGGCATTCCGTCGGCACGATCCGATCGGTCGGCGCATCCTCGATCCGGAAGTTGCCGCGATACATCTCGACGCTGGGTGTGCCGCGCGCCATGGCCAGCGCCGGACTCTCTGCCCGGTGGGCCAGCACCAGTCGCCCCGCGAAATGCAGGTCAAACCCATCACCATGCTGCGTAAACCGGTCTTGCACGCCGATTCGTTCCCTCTCCGGCCCTAGCTGTGGCGCGTTTGCCACTACTCGGCCTTGTCCGTATGACACCGCTTGACATATCGAGCGCCGCAACGCAATTCAAGCCGCACAAGTGGCAGGGCAATCGTATGGAACGGGCCTGAGCCACGGTACGCAGTGCCGGGCCACGGAAGGTCCCCGCCCGGCTTTCGAGGGAGGAATTTCTCATGAAATCAATGCTTCGAGCATCAGCCGCTGTGCTGGCGCTGTCCGTTTTCGCAACCCCGGCCCTCGCCCAGGACGCTGCCGACGAGGCGGATGCCCAGGCTCCGGGCGAAATCGTCGTTACCGCGCAAAAGCGCTCGGAAAGCCTGCAGTCGGTGCCCGTTGCAGTCTCCGTGCTCAGCGGCGAATCGCTCTCGGAAGCGGCCCGCCCGAGCATCGAGAGCGCGACCCAGATGGTCCCCTCGCTGAACTTCCTTAAGTCGGGCACCACCCTGAACCAGACGATCTTCCTGCGCGGCGTCGGCACGGCCACGTTCTCCATCGCAGGCGAACCGTCGGTTTCGACCGTGGTTGACGGCGTCGTCTATGCCCGCTCGGGCGAAGCGTTCAGCGACCTCGTCGATGTCGCCCAGATCGAAGTTCTGCGCGGCCCGCAAGGCACGCTGTTCGGCAAGAACGCATCGGCGGGCGTGATCAACATCACCACCCAGATGCCCAAGAACGAGCTCGGCGGCACGATCGAAGCCAGCTACTTCGACCGCAATGAAGTGCGCGTGAAGGGCTCGGTCAACCTGCCGATGGGCGAGAGCCTGGCCGGCCGGTTCAGCGCCTTCTACGGCTCGTATGACGGCAACATCCGCAACGTCACCACCAACGAATGGGTCAACGGCTACAAGCACTGGGGCGCCCGCGCCCAGTTCCTGTACGATCCCAGCGATGACCTGCGCATCTACGTAGCCGCCGACTACTACAAGAACGACGACGATTGCTGCGCCGACATCATCGCCACTGCACCGCTGACCGGTGCCGGCGTGCCGACCACCAGCCTGGCGTTCGCAGTTCTGCCCAACCAGGACGGGGCCAAGACCCGTGCCGTGGCGCAGAACCTGGTCACCGCGACCAAGGAAGAAGGCTGGGGCGTTTCGGCGCAGGCCGACATTGGCCTGGGCGACCATACGCTGACCTCGATCACCGCCTATCGCGGCTGGGACAACACCGAAATCCGCGACGGCGACTGGCTCGACAAGGCCTATGTCGGTTTTGCGCAGCTGCATGACAGCGGCCCGCAGACGTCGAATACCTTCAGCCAGGAACTGCGCATCACCTCGCCCGGCGATACCGCGCTGTCCTATGTCGTGGGTGCGTATTACTCGCGCGCCTATTCGGAGCGGACCTTTACCCGCAACGTGACGCAGTGCACCGCCGCTACCGGCGCTCCGACCAACGTGCTGATCCCGTGCGGCAGCGTGAACGCCAACCCGTCGACCTTCCCGTCGGGCACCGCCACGTTCGGTTCCACCTTCAACAACTTCGCGCTGTTCGGGCAGGCGACCTTCAAGCTGAGCGATGCCGCGCGCATCATCGGTGGCCTGCGCTACACGCATGACAAGCTGTCGGTCTTCCACAGCCGCAACACCACCCTCGCCGGTCCGGGCATCCAGCCCAGCTTCCCGGTGACCACCACGGGTACCGGCGCCCCGGCGGCTCCGTTCACGGCTGAAACCAGCAACGACAACCTGTCGGGCAAGGCCGTGTTCCAGATGGACTTCAGCGACGACGTGATGGGCTATGCCAGCTATGCGCGTGGCTACAAGGGTCCGGCCTACAACGTGTTCTACAACCTGACCGCCACCGGCACGAACGTGATCGAACCGGAAACTTCGGACTCGTTCGAAATCGGTCTGAAGAACACCCTGCTGGACGGCGCGCTGACGTTCAACATCGCGGGCTTCTATGCGAAGTACAAGAACTTCCAGGCCAACAACCCCGATCTGGTGGCTGGCGTGGTGGTGACCCGCTTTACCAATGCAGGCACGATTTCGACCCGCGGGATCGAAATGGACCTGAACTGGCGCGCGGGCCGCAACACCAACATCATGGCCGGCCTCGCGCTGACCGATGCCCACGTCAACCAGTTCAAGGTCGCGCCGGGTGCGGCCGCCTCGGCGATCATCCCGTCGGGCACCAAGCTGGGCTATGCGCCGACCTGGAAGGGTTCGATGGGGATCGATCACCGCATCGAAACCGGCAGCTTTGCCGACATCACCCTGGGCACCACGATGAACTTCCAGAGCAAGCAGCTCTCGCTGTTCTCGCCCAACGATGTGCAGCGCCTGCTGGGCACGATCCCGGCCTATGCGCTGGTCAACCTTTCGGTCGGGCTGGTGTCGCCGGACGACAAGTGGAAGATCACCGCGCAGGTCCGCAACCTGTTCGACAAGGCCTATCCGGCCGCAATCATCAACGGCGGCGTCAGCGGTTCCTACCGCTACCAGATCCCGCGCGATGCCGATCGCTACTGGGGCGTGAGCGCGCGCTACAGCTTCTGAACCACCCACCGTACGCGGTGAAACTTGAAGGGCCCTGGATTGCGATCCGGGGCCCTTTTTTGTGTGGGTTTGTGGATGCGACACGATCTGCCGCACCGTCATGCTGAACTTGGTTCAGCATCCATCGTGCCTCACTGCGGGAATCCAGCGGGGCGAGAGATGGACCCTGAACCAAGTTCAGGGTGACGACTTTCGAGGCAGCGATGCAGAATGCCGAACGACAAAAGCGGTTCCGCATTCAAGTAGCCAGTCCGTCAATCATTTGCCAATGCATCGCGGATGGCACTCAGCGCAGCTACCAACCAGAGCCCGCACCAGCCAACGATTGCACCAAGACTGTACCAGTTAGTCAAATCGCTCTGACCAGCCAGTTCAACACCGATGCGCAACGAACCAGCAAGTGCGACCGAAACCGCTATGCGTGCAATGCCTTGCTTGCGGCAGTAAAGGTTCTTCTCAATGGCCCGCCAGTCCGCTGGGTAGCTTGCATGGGGCGTCAAACCGGGCAGAATACGAGTTCCCAGACACCCGTCCAGCAACAGCAGCACACCCCAAAGATAGAGTGCGGATTCAATGGATTGCCGCGCTCCGATCGTGCTGGCCGCAATGACAACCCCTAGGCCAGCGCAGAAAGCCCACCAAGGTAGACGAAATGTAATCATCAACCGATGATGTCACGCCCGTTGAGCGAGCACAATCAGAGCGTCCCCCCTACTGCGCCTTCGCCTTGCCCAGATCCGGCACCACCAGGTGAATGAACAGCAGCGCCGCCAGATACGCCCCACCGCAGATCGCGAACATCGGGGTATAGCCGTGGTCGTTCTGGAGCGACCAGCCCGCCAGCTCGATGATCCCCATGCCCGACAGGTTGCCCGCAACCGCCCCCATCGCGATGACGCTGGCGATGCGGACGGTGGGGACGATGTCGGTGCTCATCCCGAAGATGTTGGTCGAAAAGCCCTGATGCGCGAACAGGCCCATGCCGATCAGCACGGCGGCGATCCACGGGCTGTGCGTGAACAGCGCCAACGGCATCAGCAGCACCGCAATGGCATAGAACAGCATCGAGGACTTGCGCGCGCGGTTCATCGACCAGCCCCGCGACAGCAGGATCGGATAGAGCCCGCCCGAAGTGATCGCGCCCAGCGCCGCGAGCGAAAAGATGATCGCGATCGGCCAGCCAAGATCGCCCTGGCCCAGCTTGAACACCCGATTGAAAAAGTCCGGCATCCAGAACAGCACGAACCACCAGACGCAGTCGGTCAGGAACTTGGCGCCAATCACCGCCCAGCTGCGGCGGTCGGCGAACAACTCACCCCAGTTGACCGGCGCGCGTTCCGGCGCGGCGGTAACCGGCTTCAGGTTGCGGGTGCCCATCCACCAGCCGACCAGCCAGAACGCCCCCAGCGCGCCAGTGACGACGAAAGCCGCCTTCCAGCCAAACGCCAGAGCGAACGGCGGGATCAGCAGCGGGGTCAGGATCGCGCCGATATTGGGCGCGGTGTTGATCAACCCGATCGCCATGTTACGGCGCTTTTCGGGGATATAGAGCGCGGCCGATTTCATGCCTGCGGGTGTGCTGACCGTCTCGCCAATCGCGAGCACGACGCGCGCCGTCACGAACTGCTGCACCGTGGTGGCCAGCGCGTGGGCTGCCCCCGCCGCACTCCACACGGCAACCGCAATGGCATAGGACCAGCGCACGCCCAGCCGGTCGATGAACCAGCCAACCCCCAGCAGCGCGGCCGCGGCGGCCAGCTGGAACGCGGAACCGAGGTGCGCGTAATCGTCGTCGCTCCAGCCGAACTCGGCCTCCAGCGTCGGCTTGAGCAGCGCCAGCACCTGCCGGTCGACATAATTGAGCGCATTGCCAAGAAACAGCATGACGATCAGCAGCATGATCGCCCGTTCGCTCACCCCATCGCTCCGGGTGCCATTCATCCGCGTCTCTCCCACTGCTTTGGCGCTTGTTTCACGCCCTTCCAGCTTGCAGAGTAACGCCTTCGGGGAATAAGGAAAGCGGGATATGACACCGCAGGACATAAAAAAGGGGGCGGGACGCGAAAATGGGGCAGGACATGAATAGCGGGCCGGACAAGAGCAGCATGGCCCGGGTCGACTGGGACGCCCTGCCCTATGGCGGCGACCTCTACGGCGAGATGCATCTGGCCGAAACGACGAACGCCGCGGCACAGCCCAAGGACACCCTGTTTCCCGGTCTGGCGATCTGCGGCGTCGCGGCGGCGGCGGCGGCCTGGCTGTCAGAGCATTACGGCTTTCCGATCATCTTGCTCGGCCTGCTGGTGGGCCTCTCGCTCAACTTCATCGCTCGTGATCCGCGCACGCACCTTGGGCTGGACTTCGCCTCGCGCACCTGCCTGCGCATCGGCATCGTGATGCTGGGGCTGCAAGTTACCTTTGCTCAGATCGGCGCGCTGGGCCCTGCCCCGTTCGGCGCGCTGGTGGTGGTCATGGCCGCCACGATCCTGGCCGGCGTGCTGGGCAGCCGGGTTGGCGGGCAATCGACTTATGCAGGGATGCTGGCGGGCGGCGCGACCGCAATCTGCGGCGCAAGTGCCGCGCTCGCGCTCTATGGCGTAATCGGCAAGCACCGACTCAGCCAGGCGCAGTTCGCGCTGACGCTGGTCGGCATCTCGCTCGCCAGCGCGTTTGCGATGTCGGTCTATCCCGTACTGGCCGAGGAATTCGCGCTGTCTGACCGGCAGGCCGGGTTCCTGATCGGCGCGTCTATCCATGACGTCGCCCAGGCCATTGGCGGCGGCTATGCCTTTTCCGACGCGGCCGGCAGCTATGCCACCATCGTGAAGCTGGCCCGCGTTGCGTTGCTCGCCCCGGTCGTGGCGCTGGTTTCGCTGGCGCTGACCCCCGCAGACGGATCAGTCGGTCAGCCATTGTGGAAACGGCTGGCGCTGCCCTGGTTCATCACCGCGTTTCTGGCCACGGTTGCGCTGAACAGCGTGGTGACCATGCCCCCCGTGCTGGCACACTATGCGCTGGTCGGGTCAAAGGCGCTGCTGCTGCTGGCCGTGACAGCCACCGCCATGCGCAGCCGGATGGACCTGCTGATGGAAATGGGCTGGCGGGCGACTGTGCCGGTCCTGGCCGCCACCCTTGTCAGCTTCGGCGTCGCGCTGGGGTTTGCTCTGCTGCTACTGTGATTCCGCGATCTGCGTTTGCCACAAACGTTCATATATGCGAATGTTTCACGAAATCGTTTGCGCGAGAGGACATCGCATGACCCACATCAAGACCACCCACGTCGGCAGCCTGCCGCGCGGGGACGAGTTGACCCCGCTGTTGCTGGCGCGCGATGCCGGCAAGCCCTATGACGCGGCGGAGTTCGATCGGGTGGTCAGCGCCGCTGTGTCCGAGGCGGTCAAGCAGCAGGTTGCCGCAGGGGTCAGCATCGTCTCGGACGGCGAATTGGGCAAGGTTGGTTATTCGACCTACATGATCGAGCGCCTCTCCGGGTTCGGCGGCCATACCGACCGCAAACCGGCCGCCGACCTGGCCGAAGTGCCCGACCTTGCCAAGAAGCTGTCCGCAATCATGGGCAGCCAGGAGTTTGTCCGCGCCAGTTGCATCGACGCGGTCAAGCTGGTCACGCTGGAACCGCTGCACGATGATATTCGCCGCTTCCGCGCCGCGCTCGACGCCCATGCCGCTCCGGACACCGAAGCCTTCATGAACGCGGCCTCGCCGGGGCTGATCACCGCTTTTCAGGTCAACCGGTTCTACCCCAGCCACGAAGCCTACCTCGCCGCGCTGGTCGATGCGATGCGCGAGGAATACGAAACGATCGTGAACGCGGGCTTCTACCTCCAGCTCGATTGTCCGGACCTGGCGATGAGCCGCCATACCGGCTATCAGGACGCGACCGAGGAGGAGTTCCTCAAGATCGCCGCCGCCAATGTCGAGGCGCTCAATGCCGCGACCGCCAACATTCCGCCCGAACGGATGCGGATGCACGTTTGCTGGGGCAACTACGAAGGCCCCCACGATCACGACATCGCGTTGGAAAAGGTGATCGACATCGTCATCAAGGCCCGTCCCGCGACCGTCCTGTTCGAAGCCGCCAATCCGCGCCACGAACACGAATGGAAGGTATGGCAGGATGCCAAACTGCCGGACTGGAAGATCCTGGCCCCCGGCATGATCGATACCTGCTCCAACTATGTCGAGCACCCGGAACTGATCGCGCAGCGGATCGAACGCTTCGCCGGGATCGTCGGAGCCGACCGCGTCGTTGCCAGCACCGACTGCGGGTTCGGCACGTTCGCCGGCTATGGCAAGATCGATCCGATCGTGACCTGGCGCAAGCTGCGCAACCTGCGCGAAGGCGCCGATATCGCGGCGAGCCGCCTATGACCGAGGATCAGCGCCGCGCGATCGAGGCGGACTGCGCCCGTCTGATCGCGCTCTATGCAAACCTCAACGACGAAGCCCGCTGGGAGGATGTTGCCGCGCTCTATACCGATGATGGCCTGATGACGCGCCCGACCGCACCGGATGCGCCCATCGTTGGCCGCGCGGCAATCCTTGCCGCGTTTCAGGCCCGTCCGCCGCGCAAGACGCGGCATGTCTGCTCCAACGTGGTGATCGACGTAGAGGATCATGCCAGTGCGCGCGGCACCAGCGCGATGGTGCTGTTTACCGAGGGCGGCGTGCCGCTCGCGGGCTCCTTTCACGACCGGTTCGTGTTGACCGCCGACGGCTGGCGGTTTGCAGAACGGCGCGGCAGTCTGGCCTGGTAATGCCGCAGTCATCGGCCTCGGCGGCTCCGTCCAACACCGTCAAGTCGGCGATGCGCACGCTCGACATAATCGAGTTCGTGGTCGCTCATCCACAAGGCCCGATCGCGCAGGATATCGCCGCCGCGCTCGACATTCCGGTATCCAGCCTGTCCTACCTGCTCAGCACGCTGGCAGAGCGCGAATACCTGGTCCGCGACGGCCGGCGTTATCGCCCCGGGCCGGGCCTGCATCGCCTGATCGTCCCGCGCGCCAGCCTGACCCTGGCCGAACGGGTCGAGCCGCTGGTGAAAGTGCTGCGCAGCGAGCTGGACGAAACCGCCAGCTTCATGGTCCGCACCGGCTGGGAAGTGGAGGCGCTGGTCACCGAAGCCAGCGGACAGGCGCTGCGCTATGCCATCGAACCGGGTCACCGCAAGCCGCTCCACGCACTGGCCGCGGGCAAGGCCATCCTTGCCGCATTGCCCGAACCGGAACTGGCGCGCTATTTCGCGGAATGTCCCCGGCCCCGCTACACTGCCCACACGCTGGTGGACGAGCCAGAGCTACGCGCCGCGCTGGAGCAGATCCGGCGCGATGGCGTGGCCGAAGCGCACGAGGAAAACACCATCGGCATCTGCGGCCTCGGTGCTGCGGCATGGCTGAAAGGTGAGGTCGTCGGCGCGTTCGCCGTTGCAATCCCGGAAGTGCGGTTCAACCCGCAAGTGGCGACCAAGGCCCGGGCCGCGCTGTCACGCGCGGCCGCGAGCCTGGCCGGGGCCTGATCAGGCCCCCTTGGTCCGCCACCCTTCGGCGTAGTTGTCGCGCGCGGCCTCGACATAAGGCACGGCCGCAACAACCGCCTTGATCGGGGTCTGCACATGCGGCTCCACGGTCGGCTTGCGGGTGCCCCCGTTCGGCTCGCCCCAGATCAGGGAAACCTTGGTGCCGGGTTCGGCATACTGCGGCTCCAGCATCGCCAGAGTCAGGAACTTGCCTTCGTTCGCCGTGTAGCCAATCCACGTCGACAGCCCCGCCAGGCTGCCATCCTCGGCGCGCACTTCGTCAAACGGATGCATCGCATAGACCGCACTGGGGTATTCCATGAACTTCGCGCGTTCGCCCTTCGACAACGCGGAGGACTGCACCCGCATGACATCCTCGTTGTCGAGCGCCAGCGTCACCTTCTTGCGGTGCGGACCGGCGGCGATCTTTTCCAGTGCCTCGCGCCCGATGAAATCGTGATCGAACTTCACGAACGGGCCATAGCCGAGATCCCAGGGCGTCAGGTAGTAACCCTCGATGCTGTCGGGGACGTAGGAGCCGCCGATCGAGCACATCCCGGCATAGGACCTGGCCGAGAGCCATTCGCGGAACGGCTTCAGTTCCTCACCCGTGTAGATCGCGGGCAGCGGCGACGGAATCCAGCCCGATTCCAGCGTGTTGGACGAATAGGCCCGACCGCCGACCAGCGCCATGCCGTATTCCTTGCCGGCTTCGACCAGCGCGGCGTGGACCGCGCCGTAGTCTTCCCAGGGACCGTAAAGTTCCCAGCCCGGCTGGCCGGCCATCCCGTGGCGCAGCGCGTGCACGGTCTTGCCCGCGATGGTCAGGTGCGTGATGTTGAAGAACTTGAGATCCGGCGGGGTGATGCCGGTGGCCTTCTCGATGATCTTCATCGCGTTCGGGCCCTGGACCTGGAAGCGATAGTTCTTGCGCTTGCCGTCGTTACGCATCGCCCAGCGTTCATCGCGCTCGACTTCGACGTTCCACTTGCCCGATGCGGCGTGAAATTCCACCCACTCGATCGAGGGCGCGCGGCCGACCAGATTGAACCGCTCTTCCTCGAGATAGAACAGGATAACGTCGCCGATCACGTGTCCGGCGGGAGTGCACGGCACGAACTGCTTCGCCTTGTCCGGCACAAAACCCTTGAAGCTGTTGATCGCCAGATAGTTCAGCATGGCGAAGGCATCCGGGCCGCGCACTTCCAGGTCCACCATGTGGTAGCTCTGGTTATAGAGCACGGCCGTGTGCTGCCAGGCCCACTGCTCGCTGCGCCAGTTGGAATATTCCGCAGGAACGCCCGGATACACGTTCGGACCAACCTGCTGGTTGCGCAGCAGGTCAACGATATCGCCCGTCCCGGCGAGCATGGATTCAAGCGATTCTGCCATGATGCATCCCTCTCTCACGTATCATCGGGGGGCACAGCAGCGCCCGCTCCCGAATCCTTCTGGCACATTTTCGTGTGCGTGAAAAGTTCGCAATTGTGAAAAGGGCGAGGGTGATATCTCGGGAGCCCAGGTCCATCTCGTTAAACACCGGGCACCTGCAAGCTGACGATCCATCATTCGTCATTCTGACTGTGTATTTTATATTCTAGAATGATCACTCTCACTATTGATGAATTTTCGTTCCATATCGAGTGTAACGGTCGGCTTGGACATTCACCTGACCCAATGCAGCCATGGCAACAGAACGTTTATCGAAATTTCAGCGCCTTGCTCTGCCACAACCAATCTTAACAGCACGCAATCGCACCAGCACTTGATTCATCGCCACCAACAGATGGACCAGCAGGCTCGGCGAAACGAAACCTTCGCACGATGAACAGAATCCGCTCACACCAAAATGAACCAAACCCGGCTCGAGCTTCGGATAATACCTAGGTATTAAGGGCTGTGGACATTTAGCGTAGCGCAATTTTGATGGCGGCGAGGTTGATCATTGCGCGGTAGCTCTGATCTG